>OIAX01000524.1_pt1 | contig 12971 bp, 9 predicted proteins | sample 1580821 | NCBI WGS metagenome assembly OIAX01 (sample SAMEA3882524, study PRJEB24775) | human gut metagenome | biome: human-associated habitat; feature: intestine environment; material: feces | place: Netherlands | collected 2009/2010 | reverse complement strand
ACACCGCCGATGGTGCAGGCTGCGATTGCTTCCAGCTCCCAGCCGTAACCCATATTTACAGAGGAACCGCCGGATTTAGCGCCTACCAGGAAACCGCCCAGTGCGTAGCATGCTGCTGCTGTGATATAGATGATGATCTTGGTTTTCTTTGTATTTACGCCGGAAACTTCTGCTGCCTGCTCATTTCCACCGATAGCGTACATATATTTGCCGTGAGGCATCTTGTTATATACAAACCACATTACAATACCAACTGCTAAAGCGATCAGGAACAGATATGGGATCACACCAAATAACTGGCCCTTTGCTACTTCTGTATAAGCGGCACGATAACCACCGATCGGAGTTGCATTGGTGTAAACCAGGCAGACACCATATACGATCAGCTGCATACCTAAAGTTCCGATGAATGCAGGAACCTGCAGATAAGAAACTACGATACCGTTGATAGCACCAAAGATAGCACATACAGCTACACAGATAAGCAGTACAGCTGCTACCCACCATACACCATAAAATGGCATATTAGGGAAAAACTTGCCGCTGTAATCAGCTTTCTGAAGCAATGTACCTGCCAGGCAGGCAGATAAACCTACCATACGTCCTGCAGAAAGGTCAGTACCTTTGGTGATCAGACACCCGGATACGCCGCAGGCGATGATGAAACGTGGTGCTACGTTAAGTGCAATATTTTTTAAGTTGGAGCCGGATACGAATGTCGGCTGCATGATACCGGTGTAAATAGCTAATAACACCAGAACGACTATAATTCCGTTATTAATAAGGAAATCCTTTAAATTAAATTTTTTCGCTGTCATGGCTTAATCCTCCTACTTGGACTCTGTGGTTGATTTTCCCTGAAGATCAAACTGTGTCGCAAAGGACATAATTCTCTCCTGGGTTGCTTCTTCCCCTTCTACTTCACCGGTGATACGTCCGTTGCACATTACGATAATACGGTTGGACATACCGATCAGCTCCGGCATTTCAGAAGAGATCATGATAATGGACTTGCCCTGTTTTACCAGGTCGATCATGATCTGATAGATCTCATACTTGGCACCTACGTCAATACCTCTTGTAGGCTCATCCATGATCAGGATATCCGGGTTGTTTGCCAGCCAGCGGGCGATGATAACCTTCTGCTGATTACCACCGGAAAGAGACTGGATCAGTGTCTTTCCACTAGGAGTCTTGATGTTCAGCTTCTGGATGCTGTCTTTTACAACTGCATCTACTTTCTTCTGATCGATCACACCGTTGTTTGTATAGTTCTTATAAGAAGCGATCGCAGTGTTATCGTTGATGCTTAAGCAGCCTAAGATACCAGTTCCACGACGATCCTCTGTGATCATACCAATGGAATTATCAATGGCATCTTCCGGCTTTTTAATATTTACCTTCTTGCCAAGGACTTCTACTGTACCGCTGGCAATATGTCTCATGCCGAAGATTGCTTCCATCATCTCTGTTCTCTGTGCGCCTACCAGACCGCCGAATCCAAGGATCTCGCCTCTCTTTAACTCAAAGGAACAATCCTGGAAGGAACGTTCATGAATGCTGCACAGGTGCTCTACCTTCAGAATCGTCTCATCTGTTCTGTAATCTTCCTTTGGAGGATATACATTGGTCAGCTCACGTCCAACCATCTGTTTTACGATCTCATCATCGGAAATATCCTTTACTTCCCAGGATCCTACATATGTACCATCTCGCATAATAGTAATATCGTCTGCGATCTGACGGATCTCAGCCATCTTATGGCTGATATATATCATAGAAACGCCTCTGGACTTTAAGTCCCTGATAATGCGGAACAGCGCTTCTACTTCATTATCAGTCAGAGAGGATGTAGGCTCATCCAGGATCACGATCTTCGCGTGCTGGCTGACTGCCTTTGCGATCTCTACTGACTGCATCTGTCCAATTGACAATGTTCCCAGTTTTGCCTTAGGATCAAAATTCATTTTTACATCTTTTAACCATTTCTCAGCTTCACTGTTCATGGTCTTGTGATCCACCATTTTAAGAGGACCAACACTCTTCATGGGATATCTTCCCAGATACATATTTTCTGCAATGGAACGATCCGGTATTGGCTGAAGTTCCTGATGAACCATCGCCAGGCCCTTGCGAAGGGCATCATCCGGATTTGTTATCTCCGTTTTTTCACCATCAATAATGATCTGTCCTTCATCCATCTTATAAATGCCGAAAAGACATTTCATAAGGGTGGATTTTCCGGCGCCGTTTTCCCCCATCAGCGCATGGACAGTTCCGGGACGTACTTTCAAGTTTATCCCATCCAGTGCCTTTACGCCAGGGAAGCTTTTACTGACTCCTATCATTTCCAGTCTGTACTGCTCTGCCATCCCGTTACTCCTTTCAATTCCTGTGACGCTTTTTCTATGCCCTCCGGGAGCATATTTTCCTTAAAAATCGGGTGTGACGGAATGACCCGCACACCCGATAAATAGTCAGTTAACTGTAACTTATTTTAACTTGTCAAGGATTTCCTGTGCGTTTGCGTTAGTAACCTTGATGTAGTCTACAGGGATCTTTGCATCAACTTCTTCGCCGCTGATGAACTGAACAGCTGCGTCTGCTGCTGCCTTAGCCTGTGAGAAGTGATCGTTAAATACAGTACCGGTCTGCTTGCCATCAATAACGTTCTGAACTGCCTCGGTCAGAGCATCTACACCTACTAAGTAGATATCTTCATTTACCTTACGTCCAGCTGCTTCGATTGCCTGTAAAGCGCCCAGTGCCATTGCGATCTGCTGAGCCTTAGCCTGATCCCAGTCACCACGCTGCTTTAACAGTTCTTCTACTTCTACGCCAGCGTCTGTTAATGCCTTAACGGAGAATTCAGTTCTGTACTGGGCATCTACGTTCTCAGGGTCGCCCTGGATCATGATGTAGGAAACTTTTCCATCACCATTGATATCGCCCTTGGTCTCTGTCTCTAAGATCTCTTCGCCCTGATAGGTACCGGACTGTCTTGCATCACAGCCTACATAAGTAGCGTTGATCTTTTCGTCAACCCATCTCTGCTCTTCTGCCTCATCTGGCTCACGGTTGATGTAAACAACAGGAATTCCTGCTTCTTTACACATATCTGTGATCTCCGGTGCGGAAGAAGCCTGTACCAGGTTCAGGATCAGAACATCATACTTCTGGGTAATGAAGTTGTTGATCTGGTTGGTCTGCTCTGCCTGATCGCCCTTACCATCCTGGATAACTACGTTCTCTGGCTTAAATCCTAAATCTTCGGTCAGATAACGCTGCAGTTCCTGTCTGTACAGAGTCATAAAGTTATCATCGAATTTATAAATGCTGATGCCCACTTTCTTATCAGCAACATCTGCTGTTCCAGCTGCATTTGCTGCAGTCTCTGCTGCTTCCTTAGCTGCCTCAGTAGCTGCTTCGCTTGCTGCTGTAGTTTCCTTAGCTGCTTCAGTAGGAGCTGCTGTTGTAGCGGTGCTTCCGCCGCCGCAGGCTGCCAGTGAAAGTGCCATTGCGGATGCCATAGCTGCTGCTGTAACTTTCTTAACTAATCTCATAATTGTAATCCTCCCTATACATATGATTTTGTTTTTTTATCGCTTTTGGTGTTTTTTCCTTAACGACAAGCACATTATAAATCCGCGTTGTGCATTTTTCTATAAGATTTTTTAAGGAGTATTATGAAATTTCTTTGATTTTACATTATTGCTGAAAAAAATTATTATTTTTATGTCATTTATTGTCAGTTCCTGCAATATCCGCCTGGGTCAGTCCTTTCTGGCTGCACCAGAAATATTTTCCGTTTTCCAGTTTTATGCTCTCATCAATGGGAAGTCCCCGGCTTAAAGAGGCTGCGATCCCGAAAATAGCGTTTGCATAGCCTTCTTTATCCGCTTCTACAGTTCCAAAAAGCTTTCCTGCCTTCAGCGCTTCCACACCGGGAGGCGTTGCATCGATACCTGCTAATTTGATCGTTCCGGGAAGGATCCCCGCCCGCTCAATGGCATCGATCGCGCCTAAGGCCATATCATCATTATTGCAGATGACCAGTTCGATCTGGTCCGGATAGTCGGTAAGCCACTGTTCCATCATGGCAGATGCCTGGCTGCGTTCCCAGCTGGCAATGCCGCCTGTGATTTTTTCCAGAGGAACTCCCCCGTCTTTTAATGTCTGGATAGACCATTCTGTACGGATCAGGGAGTCCTGGTGATTGCTTTCCCCTTCTAAAAGTACATAGCTGACGGTTCCATCCCCGTTCCGATCCAGGCTTGCAGGATCCTTCCTGTAGGCATCTACCAGGATCTTTCCTTCCAGAACAGCAGACTCTTTTGCGTCTGCCCCTACATAATAAAGCTTCTCCCACCGGTTCATATCCTCTTCCACTGGTTCCCTGTTAAAAAAGATCACAGGCACATCTGCTGCCATGGCTTTATCAATGACAACAGAAGCTGCAAAGCGATCTACGATATTCACACACAAGGCATTGCATCCTAACTCCAGCAGCCGGTCCACCTGGTTGTTCTGGGTATTCTGGTTGCTTTTTGCATCCAAAATATCCAGTGTCACCTTGATCCCCTCTGTCCGTTCATATTCTTTCGCCTTTTCTTCGATATAAGAACGCAGGGTGCTGATAAAGGTATCATCCCCCCTGTAAAGAAGAAGTCCCACACGTATTTCCTTGGACGCCGCCTCTTTTTTTGCTCCGTTTCCTGCCAGGATAAACACCGCGATAATTACGATGATCGCAAACATACCAAAAAGCATTACTCCGGTTCCTTTTGTTTTCTTCATCCTTTTTACCCCCTATTCCATTGGATAGAGCATTTTCTCATATGCGCCGGAAGCCAGTTCCTGCTGATCCAGATAGACCGGATCCAACAAAGTTTCCTGTTTCTGCCTGCTTCCGTGAATGGCTTCCACTGCTTTTTTTATGCTTAAATATCCCTGGCTGAACTGGTCATAGGTCACAAGTCCGTCAATAATACCCTGATCCAGGAGATTTAAGATCCCCGTAGTAGAACCAATGCCATAAAGGGCAGATACATGATCCCTGTAAACAGAGCTTTCATTTAAGATAGAAGCTGTCCGGTCCAAAGACTGCACATCCAGAGCCTTCGTAGGCGTCCTGTACGCCGTTATAAGCCATTCCCTGGGCAAACAAACACACTTTTTCACCTGGAAGGTTCTTTTCTGCTGCTTTTTCTCCCAATATTCTTCCGGCTTCAAAATAATCAATGAGAATAGAGTCTGTCACAAAATCACTGGGGGAAGACGCGCTTACAAAAATCACCGGGCATCCTGGATTTAAACTTTCTAACGCCATAACCGCCGCCTTTTCCTCTGCCGGTTCGATCACCACAGCACCTGCCCCGTCCCGGATCTCCCTGGTGGTCAGTTCCACCTGCTGATCCTGATCTTTTCGGTCATAAAGAGTGATCAACCTTACATCACTTCGCAGATCTGTAGCTGCCTTTTCCATTCCTTTTCTGAAATTCTGATAATAATCGTCCGTGTCTTCGCTTAAGATTACAGAAATGGAGTCGATCTGTACAGCCCGCTCTTTTATGATCAGATCTGTAGAAGACATCAGAAACAGAAGGACCAGAAACACAGCCCCTGCGCATAAAAGCATTTTTTCTCTTCTAGGCATGTTTCTCCTCCTTCTTTGCATTTTGCTCTTTTAATGCTTCTTCTTTTGCTATTTCTTCATATGAAACAGCCGGCAGATGCATCAGCACTGTCGTTCCTTCATCCGGTTCTGAATTTATGGAAATACCATAGTCTTTTCCAAAATACAGATGGATCCTCTCATTTACGTTCTTTACGCCAATGCCGGAACCCCGCCTGGAAGGGACATGGCTGGTATCTGTAAACAGACGCTCTACCTGTTCTTCGGTCATGCCAAGTCCATTGTCCTCTACGCTTAAATACAGATCGTTGTTCTCTTTCCATGCCCGTATTTTGATCTCGCCGTCACCATCCATAAATTCCATTCCATGATAAATGGCATTTTCCACCATAGGCTGTAAAATAAGCTTCAGACTGGCAAGTCCTAATACCTCGTCCTCTGCCTCAATAGAATAAGAGAATTTATTTTTATAACGCATATGCTGGATCATCAGGTAGTTTCGCACATGCTCCAATTCGTCCCGCACCGGGATAATACTTTTTCCCTTACTTAAACTGATGCGGAAGAAACGTGCCAGCGCCGTTACTGCTTTCACCGCCTCTGACTGCTTTTCATTTTCGATCATCCATACGATGATATCCAGTGTATTGTAGAGGAAATGGGGATTGATCTGGGACTGTAACGTATCAAACTCGCTTTTTCGCTTGGACTCATGTTCTGCCACAATATCATCCATAAGACGTTTGATCTGCCTTGCCATGTTCTGGATGGATTTTCCCAAATGCTGGATCTCGTAGGATCCACCTGTATAAACTTCTGTTTCCAGATTTCCTTCCTCGATCTGATTGACAGATTTTTCCAGTTCCTTAATGGGGTCTGTAATACGGGAAGAAATATAGGAGTTGATGATGGTCAGAATAAACAACACCAGTGCAATAATGAACACGATCAAAATACGTGTCTTAATAGCGTTTAAAGATACTGTGTCAAGAGGCATGACACCTACGATCTTCCAGCCTGTATAACCTACTGTTTTTATAGATACTACCCGGGTCTGTCCCTGCCATTGCTCCTGATAATTTCCATCCCTTAAAATGGCTGTGTTATCATTATTTTCCATTGCAAGGCCGGAGCTGATCAGCTGGCCGTTCGGGTGATAGATCAGGTCCCCGTTGCTGTCTGTAAGATAAACATAGCCTCCTTTTGCCAGGTTCATTCCGTCAAACAGCTGTTCCAGACTGTTATAGCGCAGATCAATGAGCAAAACGCCCTGATCTGTATAAGGACCGTCTGTGATCTCTACTGCTCTTGCCACAGATACCACCCAGCGGTACTGGCTGTCTCCTGTATCAAAAATATGCTGTACATGAGGCATGGAAAAATGAAGATTTTCTGTTTTTTCCAATGCCGCCGTAAACCAGTCCTGATCTGCCACCTGGGCATTATTTTTTAATCTTGCTGCAGGAACAGACTCAAGCAGTTCTCCTTCTTTGGAAAACAGGGCGATATTTTCTACATTATCTTTATTGTTATCATAAAGAAGGGTGATCTCCCCGTTAATAGAACCATCTGAAAGATCGGCATTTTTGATCACGCCGTAATACAGGGAGTCTGAAAGTTTCATTACCAGACGCAGGTAGGAGTCCATGGTCCGGCCTAACTGATTGATAAGAATGTGATTTTCCTCCTGAAGGGCAGAGGACATCTGCCCTGACAGCCGTCCGTAAAGGGAAACTCCGATAAAAACGCTGGCTGCCAGAGCAGTAATGGTGAAATACATAAAGATAATAGAACGGATACTGGCATTTTGAAGCCGGTGTTTTCGCTGTTTCAAAAACATTATTTTGCTCCTCTGAATTTTGTAGGTGAGATACCAAAACGTTTCTTAAACACATAGCTGAAATAATTCTGCTCCTGATATCCTACTTTTGCCGCGATCACATAGGTCTTGTCATCCGTTTTATTTAAAAGCTCCACAGCTTTGTCTAACCGCACTTCCGTCAGATAAGCCACATAGGTCTTTCCTGTTTCTTTCTTAAACATGGTGGAGAAATAAGCCGGGCTCATATGCAGGTGACGGCAGATCTTCTCCACAGACAGATCCGCATCCTGATAATTGTCCATAATATACTGTCTGGCTTCCTGGATCACCTGTTTTGTGGTATTATCACGCTCTGTATTTACAGACTGGTTTACTGCTGTGGCCGCCTGGAGAAGCCATTTTACAAAATCTTCCTTTTTCTGGGTGCTGGAGATCAGGACAAAGGCCTCATTTAAGTCAGACTCTCCCTGGAAAATGGTCTCCATATCCAGATCATACATCTGCACCAGCTGGATCATACAGTTTAACACACTTAACATATAGGTCTGGCACTGACGCTGATGGACTTTTGCATCACTGATCTTGTCGGCAATTTTATGTACCACTTCTTCGATCTTTTCCTGAGGGCCGAATTTTACAGCACCTACCAGCTCTGCCTCGTCTTTGCTGTCAAACTGCAGTTTTCCCCTGCTTACCGGCTCCACATCGTTAATGTAAATGGTATTTCCGGCTCCTACGATGGCCTTATAGCCTAAGGCATTTACCGCATCTTTATAAGACTCACAGATCATTCCCAAGTCCTGTGTGCTGTGACCGATACCAATGGTGATGGGAACTGCAAGGATCTTTCTGGTCTCTTTGCAGATATCACTTAATACAGCAGTCAGCCCGGTCTGAGTATTTTCCTCATCAATCGCTGCGATCACACCGATCTGGGCATCGCTGCTGCCAGTAGAATTAAAAGTTGAAAAACGGCAGTATTTTCCAAGCTTTTCCTCTAAGATCTGCATAACAGAAATAGGGATCAGGTCCTGTTCACGGTGGATCGCCAGTTCCCCTTCGCCCTCTTCTTCCGGCCGGTCAATGCCTACCGCTGCTGCGATCCATTTCTGTGCACCTGAAAGAGGAATGCCGTATTCTTTTAAACGTGTTTCAACGGTCTCAGAAGCAACCGGGGCATTTACCAGCTCATTTAAAAACTGCTCACGAAGGATCGGCAGGCTTTTAATATAATTTTCCCGCAGCAGGTTTACATTTCGCTTCTGCTCGATCTCCTGGTCCAGATTTGCCTTGATCTTCTTTAAAATGGCAGTCAGCTCTTCTACGTTTACCGGCTTTAATATGTACTCAGTTACATTTAATTTAATAGCCTGCTTCGCATACTCAAAGTCATCGTAACCAGAGAAAATAACGATCTTCATAGACGGGTATTTCTGGCGCACACGCTCTGCCAGTGTCAGTCCGTCCATATAAGGCATGCGAATGTCGGTTAAGATCAGGTCAGGCTCTAAAGCTTCAATCTTTTCTAAGGCATCTTCCCCGTTTTCCGCATCCCCTGCTACTAAAAATCCATTTTCCTCCCATTTGATCTTGCGGATAATGCTCTTTCTTACCTCTTCCTCATCATCTACAAGGATAATACGATATAGTTTCATGTATTTTGTCCCCTTTTTATTTTATCCCATATAGCAAAGCGTTGCAGATTGCCGCTGCTACGTTGCTTCCACCTTTTCTTCCTTCTGCCACGATGTAAGGCGTGTCTTTCAATGAAAGGATCAGTTCTTTGGACTGGATCACATTCACAAAGCCTACCGGCGCACCGATGATCAGGGCCGGTTTTATTTTTCTCTCCTGGATCAGCTCATACAGGCGGATCAGAGCCGTTGGGGCATTTCCAATGGCAAAGATACAGGGTCTTGTTCCGTCTCCAAACAGATTGGCTGCCTTATCCATACTTGCAACCGCTCTTGTGCTGCCGTTTTTCTTTGCCTCTGCTGCCACATCTTCATCTGCCATAAAGCATAAAGCTTCTCCTCCGTAGCTTTCCAGCCGCTTTTTATTTACGCCGGACCAGCCCATTTTCGTATCAGTAATGATCACTGCTCCCTTTTTAATGGCTTCTCTTGCCTTTTCTACAGCATTTTCGGAAAATTTCAGATGATCTGCATAATCAAAATCCGCTGTTGTGTGGATAGCACGCATGATCACCGGTGCCTGTTCCGGTTCCAGTTCCTTTCCCATTGCTTTTAATTCTTCCCCGATGATCTCAAAGCTTCTGTGTTCTATATCCGCCGGAAGCACCTGTTCTATATGCACCTTCTCTTCCAGCCCCATGATCTCATATATCTTTTCCATATCCAGACTCTCCCGCAGTATTTCTGCCAGTTTATCATACTGTTCTTCCTTATATGCTATGTAATCCATCTGCCCTGCCATTTCCAGGGTAATGCCCTTTCTGGCTGCCAGGGCAGTTGCTATGGTTTCGCAGATGCCGGGGGCATCAAATACGCCATGGACATAGGAACCATACAGGTTTTTCCGGTTCCAGCCACAGGGGATACCCCTGGCTTCTCTGCCATTTGCACTTTCTCCTGCATTTAACAGGCACAGTGGCTGTTCTTTTTCCCGGCTCTTTGTACGGCCCATATGGATCTCATAACCAGTTAATCTCTTTCCGGAAAGTTCCCTGAAACAGCCGTAAAGTTCCCCGAATCGGCCTTCTGTCTGGGTGCGTACTTTTTCTTCTTCAAATTCTGTTTCTACCGGGAAGAGGCCCATTCCATGGATCTTTCCTTTATGGGATGACTCAATGGCATGTTCGTCCACCAGCCATTCTCCCATCATCTGGAAACCGCCGCAAATTCCCCATACAGGAACCTGGCGGGCTGCCAGCTTAAGGATCGCTGCTTCCAGGCCGTTCTGGCGCATCCACAATAAATCATCAATGGTATTTTTCGTTCCCGGAAGGATCACCATGTCTGGCGTTTTTAATTCAGAAGGCTTTGAGACATAACGGATGGAGACCTCATCCATACGCTCAAATACATCCATATCTGTAAAGTTGGAAATTTTTGGAAAACGGATCACCGCAATGTCGATGCAGCCCTTCTGTCTTGTATTTCCCAGTTTGCTGCTTAAGCTGTCCTCATCTTCGATATCTACATTCATATAGGGGACAACGCCTGCCACCGGTATCTTACAAAGATCTTCTAACTGGCGAAGTCCCGGCTCCAGGATCGACTTATCTCCCCGGAATTTATTAATAATAAGCCCTTTTATGCGGTTCCGCTCTTCAGGCTCTAAAAGTTCTACTGTGCCGTAAAGCTGGGCGAACACACCGCCCCGGTCAATATCCCCGGCAAGGAGCACCGGCGCATCTACCATGGCAGCCAGTCCCATGTTTACAATGTCATCGGATTTTAAGTTGATCTCTGCCGGACTTCCTGCGCCTTCAATGACGATCACGTCATAGGCTTCGTCCAGACGTTTGTATGCTTCCATGATCTGTGGGATCAGCTGCTTTTTGTAGGCAAAATAGTCTTTTGCCCGCATATTTCCGATGGAAACACCGTTTACGATCACCTGGGAACCCACATCGGTAGTGGGTTTGAGCAAAATAGGGTTCATATCCGCAGAAGGCTTTACTCCTGCCGCCTCTGCCTGGACCACCTGTGCCCGGCCCATTTCCAGGCCGTCTTCTGTAATAAAGGAGTTAAGAGCCATGTTCTGGGATTTAAAAGGCGCTGTTTTATAGCCGTCCTGGGCGAAAATGCGGCACAGGCCCGCTGCGATCAGACTTTTTCCTGCATTGGACATGGTTCCCTGTATCATAATGGATCTTGCCATGGTTTTATTCCTCCTTTTCAGGTCTGTGGGGTGCTTGTGTTGGATTGGCATCCGTATATACGGTATCTGTATGTTTTGTATCTGTACATTTTATATCTGTACGTTTGGTGACTGTACATTGGGAAAGTTTGTGTAAGAACTCTCTGTTTTCTTCTTCTGTTTTTACGCAGATGCGGTAGCAGGATGCGTCCAGGCCCGGATAATTGGAGCAGCTGCGGATGAGGACGCCCTGTTTTAGCATGCGGTCGTACAGGCTGTCTGTTGCTCCTTCCAGAGTCTTTTCCTTAAAGAAAATATAATTGGCCTGGGACGGATAGACGATATAGCCCAGTTCTGTTAATGCCGCCTCCATTTTTTTTCTCTGCTCATGGACCAGTTTTCTGGTTTTTAATACATATTCTGTCTCTTTTAAGGCTGCAATGCCTGCTCTCTGGGCCAGTCCTGACACAGACCAGGGCTGTCTTACCTGACAGATCTTTGTTAAAACATCTTCGTTACTGCATAAAGCGTAACCTAAACGCAGGCCTGCCATGGCATAGATCTTGGTAAATGCCTTTAAAACAAAGACATGGGAGAGCTTCTCTAAAAACGGAATAATGCTGTAAGCTTCCGGTTCATCTAAAAACTCTTCAAAACACTCATCCACAACCAGAAAGGTATTTGTTTTTTCGCAGGTTTCAGCCAGTTTTAAGACCTGCTCTTTTTTTACGGTAATGCCGGTTGGGTTGTTGGGGTTGCACAGGAATAAAATGTCGTAGCCGTTGTTGGCTTCTGATGTAGATTTCTGTTGGTCAGAACAACCGACTGCGGTAGTATTATAAGTGGCATTAGCCCGTTCCAGCGTTTTACACAGTTCCTCCACATCCAGACGATAGCCATTTTCCTCTTTGAGATAAAAAAGATCAATATCACAGTCCACTGCCTTCAATGCCTGCTCATATTCCAGGAAAGAAGGAGCTAAAAGCAGTGCTTTTTTCGGCTTTAAGGCAAATGCAAGTCCAAAGATCAGATCCGCTGCCCCATCACCGCAGAGGATCCAGTCCTGAGTCACCTTATGGTAGTCAGCTAATGCCTTTACCAGATCCCTGCACTGGCTGTCCGGGTAAACGCAGCAGACTGGCTCTTCTATACAACGGGCCAGCTCTTCTTTTACTCCCTGAGGCAGTCCTAAAGGATTGATATTGGCGGAATAGTCTATAGAAACTTTATTGCTGTAAATGTCACCGCCGTGTTGATATTTGGTATGCATATGAATTCCTTCTTTCCAAAATGAATATCTATACTCTGTTCATCTCCCAGCCCGGCTGGGGATGATCTTGAACCAGTTATTTGAATATCTGTATTTGTATTTCCGTGATTATCACCTATCACCTGACTGCTGCCAGGATCATTAACAGCACCACCATCAGTATCCCCTCTGCCAGGAACATTAAAAGAGAGGCTTTCCAGATATCCTCCGGGACGATCTCCCTGTCATTATCCCCGATAAACTGCTTTTTGTGAAGAACCCCAAAATACCAGGCATCCCCGGCAAGACGTAAATGAAGGGCTCCGGCACAGGCGGCTTCTCCGTGGGCTGAGTTGGGGCTGGCATGTTTACGCCGGTCTCTTAAAAATATGCGCCAGGCATTTTTTGCTGTCTGCTGACGCTGGCAGCGTACCTGCTTC
>OIAX01000516.1_pt1 | contig 13150 bp, 20 predicted proteins | sample 1580821 | NCBI WGS metagenome assembly OIAX01 (sample SAMEA3882524, study PRJEB24775) | human gut metagenome | biome: human-associated habitat; feature: intestine environment; material: feces | place: Netherlands | collected 2009/2010 | reverse complement strand
GGTTGTCCGATAACAGTTTCGTGCAGAGCTGCACGAACGGGTAAATCGAAGTTTCGATCTTCCAGATCTCGCCTTTCGGTCCGCGGCCGTAGGACGGCGGGTCCATGATGATTCCGTCGTAATGGTTGCCGCGGCGGATCTCACGCTCAACAAATTTCACACAGTCATCGACGATCCAGCGGATGGGTGCATTTTCCAGCCCGGAGGAACGGGAGTTTTCCTTCGCCCAGGCTACCATGCCCTTGGAGGCGTCCACATGGGTCACGCTGGCGCCGGCTGCGGCTGCCGCCAGGGTAGCGCCGCCTGTGTAGGCAAAGAGGTTTAAAACCTTGATTGGGCGTCCGGCATTGCGGATGCGGTCACCGAACCAGTCCCAGTTTGCCGCCTGCTCCGGGAAGAGGCCTGTGTGCTTGAAGCTGAACGGTTTTAAGTTAAAGGTCAGTTCTTTGTAATGGATCGACCACTGCTCCGGCAGGTCGAAAAATTCCCATTCGCCGCCGCCCTTGGAGCTTCTGTGGTAGTGTCCGTTCATCTTTTTCCAGCCGCGGTGTGTCTTGGGGGTGTTCCAGATAACCTGCGGGTCCGGGCGAACCAGAAGATAGTTGCCCCACCGCTCCAGTTTCTCTCCTTCGGAGCAGTCAATCACTTCATAATCGTTCCATCCATCTGCAATCCACATAAAATTTTATCCTTTCAAAAAAATGAGGCGCAAACCCCGGAAAAGGGTATCTGCCGCCTTTATAATCGGTGTTATCCATAAGCCATTTCTAACCAAAACGCAGTCTGTCTGACTGGAAAAACGGTTCAGTTGAAATGCATACCTAATTATATCGGTCATTGATTGGCGTGTCAAATCTTTTGAACGGCTTCCTGCCAAAAAAGTAAATAAATTGAAAGATAAATCTCCTTGAAGATTCCTACATCTCCTGTTAAAATGTATATTAGGTAAATGATAGATTGCACGTATCTGGAACAAAACAAGGCGTTATAAGCATCTGATGCAGTCTCCACACGACGGGAAGTGTGCGAATGCGCAGCAGGTGGGAGAATAGACGTTATCAATCGTGAACTGGGAGGGCTTGTATATGAAGAAACAGAAACTGGCAGTCTGCGTCCTTTCCGCAGCGCTGATGATAGGGGCGGCGACCCTGACATCTTACGCGGCAGAAGGCTGGCAGCAGTCTGGAAACAGCTGGATATATGTGGACAACAATGGCAACAAGGTGACGAATACCTGGAAGAAGGGCGCAGACAATCTCTGGCGCTATCTCGATTCCCAGGGCAACATCGCGTCGAACTGCTGGGTGGACGACGAATACTTTGTCGAGAGTACCGGCATCATGGCGACTGACAAGTGGCTGAAACTGCCGAAGCGCAATCCGGCATGGAACGAGACTTCCGCTACGACGGTCTGGTACTATTTCTCCACCAGCGGAAAGATGGTATCCGACGGCTGGTCCAAGATCGGAGGCAAGTACTATTACTTCGACGGTGATGGAGCGATGCAGACGGGCTGGGTGGATGATGACACCTACTACACGAATGCAGATGGTGTCATGCAGATCGGCTGGGCATATCTGGAAGATCCGGATGATACCAAAAAGGACGATGATGAAGTGAAACCCGGCGACGACGATGAGGATCATCATTGGTACTACTTTCAGAATTCAGGAAAGAAATATGTGCCTTCTTTAGGCGGTGCCAAATATAAACAGTATAAGATTGACGGAACCTACTACTGCTTCGACGAAAACGGAGCGATGCAGACCGGCTGGGTCGATATGGGAAATTCCTCTGGATTTGCAAATTACCGTTATTATCAGAGCAACGGTCAGGTACAGACTGGCTGGCTCTCCACGACTCCGCCGGAGGATGATGATTACAATCTGGATCTCGGCAGCGATGTACAGTGGTATTATTTTTCAAGCAACGGCGAGCCGAAGGTGGGTCCGAAGATTTCTGACGCTTCGACGAGCAACCTGGTCCGCATCAACAATATTACCTACTTATTTAATGAGAAGGGCAACCCGGTCTATGGTCTGAGACGTCTGGAGGTAGGAACGAGCGGTCAGTATGCCTGCTATTTCTTCGGAGCGGACAAGGCGACCAGCTCAGTCGTAAAAGGCAAGGGAAATGTAGTAGAGGGCGACGGAACGACCGGACAGTTCTATTTCACTGACAGCGGCAACAAGGCTGGACGCGGCTATTCAGGTGTGGAGGATGGATTCCTGTACTACATGGGTAAGCTTCAGAAGGCAGACAGCGGTACCAAGTATGAAGTCATTGAAGTCAATGACAAAAACTATCTGGTAACGACGAGCGGCAAGGTAGTGAAATCCAGCACCGTGAAGGATGCGAACGGCACAAAGTTTAAGACAAGCTCTGCGGGTGTTGTCACAGAGGTGGACGGCACAAGCGACGATGGTAGCGACGAGGCTAGAACCCCGGTGGAACCGACGTATTGGGAGGATTAATTAAAAAAGCTGGGAGTCTTCTCGACTGAGATAAAATTTCTGCATGGAAATATATTCTTGTGGATAAACAGGAGTTTCTTCTATATAAAAGGTGTAATTACCCACCGGAAGAAGAAACTCCTGTTTTTTCTTGAAAAATATAGATTTTTTCTTAAAAAAACACTTGCATTTCCCGGAAAGCTGTGTTATTATAACGAAGCTGTGGCATGATAGCGATGAAACGAGAGGTTGCTGCTTATGATAAGCAGGTTATTCCGCGGAGCGAATGTCAAGTTAGGAAACTGGCGACAAGTCACTGTACAAGAATAGAGTATCCTGAAGACAAATGACGGATTTGGTGTGTGGACTGCGAGGACACACACGGGTATGTGTACAGTCACCGCTTGTCGTGCTTAATAGTACGAAAAGGAGGCGACTTTTTTTATGGCAAGTCAAGTAATGAGAATCACACTGAAAGCTTATGATCATCAGCTGGTAGATACATCCGCTGCAAAAATCATTGAGACTGTAAAGAAAAACGGATCAAAGGTGAGTGGACCGGTGCCGCTGCCAACTAAGAAAGAGGTAGTAACCATTCTGCGAGCAGTTCATAAGTACAAAGATTCCAGAGAGCAGTTCGAGCAGAGAACTCATAAGAGACTCATCGATATCATTGCTCCGAGCCAGAAGACAGTTGATGCACTGCAGAGACTGGAAATGCCGGCTGGTGTGTCCATCAACGTAAAGATGAAAAACAAATAATTAAGAATCCTATACTAGTTTAGATAGAGACATCTGGACAGTTCTAGGATGAACGCGGGAGTTTGACGAACGCGTTCCGCTGTAGAAAAACAGGAGGTCAGATTAATGAAGAAAGCGATTTTAGCTACCAAAGTCGGAATGACTCAAATCTTCAACGAAGACGGAGTTTTAACTCCAGTAACCGTTCTTCAGGCTGGACCGTGTGTTGTTACACAGGTTAAGACAGAAGAGAACGATGGCTACAAAGCAGTACAGGTTGGTTTTGTAGACAAGAGAGAAAAACTTGTGACAAAGCCGGTTAAGGGTCATTTTGACAAGGCAGGCGTTGCTTACAAGAGATATGTAAGAGAGTTCCGCTTAGAGAATGCTGAAGAGTATTCTGTAAAAGACGAAATCAAGGCAGACATCTTCGCAGCAGGCGATAAAATTGATGCAACTGCTATTTCCAAAGGTAAAGGTTTCCAGGGTGCCATCAAGAGACACGGCCAGCACAGAGGACCGATGGCTCACGGTTCCAAGTTCCATCGTCATCAGGGTTCCAACGGTTCTGCAACCACACCGGGACGCGTATTTAAGGGCAAAGGAATGCCGGGTCACATGGGCAGCGTAAAAGTAACTGTTCAGAACCTGGAGGTTGTTAAGGTTGATACTGAGAACAACTTACTCCTTGTTAAAGGCTCTGTACCGGGACCGAAGAAATCCTTAGTAACAATCAAAGAGACAGTAAAGGTCGCTAGATAAGGCTTTTACGGGAAAGGAGGAACATACAGATGGCAAACGTATCTGTTTTCAATTTAGAAGGCAACGAAGTTGGCACATTAGAACTGAATGATGCTGTATTCGGTGTAGAAGTAAATGAACATCTGGTTCACATGGCAGTTGTAGCACAGCTTGCTAATAAACGTCAGGGAACTCAGAAAGCAAAAACCCGTTCCGAAGTTTCCGGCGGTGGTAAGAAACCGTGGAGACAGAAAGGTACCGGACATGCAAGACAGGGTTCAACAAGAGCTCCGCAGTGGACGGGCGGCGGCGTAGTATTCGCTCCGACACCACGTGATTATACAATCCGTTTAAATAAGAAAGAGAAGAGAGCTGCTCTTAAATCCGCTCTGACAAGCCGTGTAAACGAGAACAAGTTCATCGTAGTTGAGGCTATGAACTTCGACGAGATCAAGACAAAGAAATTTGTTGAGGTTATGAACAACCTGAAAGTAAACAAAGCTTTAGTTGTTCTGGATGAGGCTTGTGACAAGGCTGTATTATCCGCTAGAAACGTGGCAGACGTTAAGACTGCTTCCGTAAGCACCATCAACGTTTACGATATCCTGAAATACAACACAGTAGTAGCAACCAAGGCTGCTGTAGCTTCTATCGAGGAGGTATATGCATAATGGCAAACGTACAGTACTATGACGTAATCCTCAAACCGGTTGTAACTGAGAAGAGTATGAATGCTATGACAGACAAGAAATACACCTTCCTGGTACACACCGAGGCAAACAAAACTATGATCAAAGAAGCCGTTGAGAAGATGTTCCCGGGCACCAAAGTTAAGAGTGTCAACACCATGAACATGGACGGCAAGACAAAGAGAAGAGGCATGACATTCGGTAAGACAGCTGCAACAAAGAAAGCTATCGTTCAGCTGACCGAGGACAGCAAAGAGATCGAGATCTTCGCTGGTTTATAATTCATCCTCAATAGACAATTATACGACGAACACTATGTCGTGAAAAACATGAAGAAACGCCAGGAGGCGTTGAACGAAAGGAGTCAAAGTCATGGGAATTAAATCTTACAGCCCATATACACCTTCCAGAAGACATATGACCGGCTCTGATTTCTCTGAGATTACAAAATCCACACCGGAGAAATCCTTAGTAGTTTCTTTAAAGAAGAACGCAGGTCGTAACAACCAGGGTAAAATCACCGTTCGTCACAGAGGCGGCGGTTCCAGAAGAAAATATAGAATCATCGACTTCAAGAGAAATGCAAAAGACGGTATCGCAGCAACCGTACTTGGTATCGAGTACGATCCGAACCGTACAGCAAACATCGCTCTGATCTGCTACGCAGACGGCGAGAAAGCTTATATCCTTGCTCCGGCTGGTTTACAGGTTGGACAGAAGGTTATGAGCGGTGCAGAGGCTGAGGCAAAAGTTGGTAACTGCTTACCGCTTTCTGAAATCCCGGTTGGTGCACAGATTCACAACATCGAGCTTCTTCCGGGCAAGGGTGGTCAGCTGGTTCGTTCCGCTGGTAACTCTGCTCAGTTAATGGCTAAAGAAGGCAAATATGCAACCCTTAGATTACCGTCCGGAGAGATGAGAATGGTTCCGATCAGCTGCCGCGCTACTATCGGTGTAGTTGGCAACGGCGACCACAACCTGATCAATATCGGTAAGGCTGGTAGAAAACGTCACATGGGTATTCGTCCGACTGTCCGCGGTTCTGTTATGAACCCGAATGACCATCCGCATGGTGGTGGTGAGGGCAAGACCAGTATCGGTCGTCCAGGTCCTTGCACACCTTGGGGCAAACCGGCACTCGGCCTGAAGACCAGAAAGAAAAACAAACAGTCTAATAAGTTAATCGTAAGAAGAAGAAACGGTAAACAGTAATAGGAGGTATACTAATGGGTCGTTCATTAAAAAAAGGACCATTTGCAGATGCTCATCTTTTAAAGAAAGTAGATGAGATGAACGCAGCAGGACAGAAACAGGTTATCAAAACCTGGTCCCGCCGTTCCACAATCTTCCCGCAGATGGTTGGACATACAATCGCAGTTCACGATGGTAGAAAACATGTTCCGGTATACGTGACAGAGGACATGGTTGGACATAAACTCGGTGAGTTCGTAGCCACTAGAACTTACAGAGGCCACGGAAAAGACGAGAAGAAAGCAGGACGTAAGTAAGTTACGCTTGAAAGGAGGTTTCACCAATGGCTAAAGGACATAGATCCCAGATTAAAAGAGAAAGAAATGCTAATAAGGATACGAGACCGTCGGCTAAGCTGTCTTACGCCAGAGTATCCGTTCAGAAAGCATGCTTCGTATTAGATGCCATCAGAGGCAAAGATGTGAAGACAGCGCTTGGTATTGTAACATACAATCCTAGATATGCTTCTACTTTAATTAAAAAATTACTCGAGTCTGCTGTTGCTAACGCAGAAAACAACAACCAGATGAATCCGGAGAACCTGTACGTTGCAGAATGCTTCGCTAACAAGGGACCGACAATGAAGAGAGTAAAACCGAGAGCACAGGGCCGCGCTTACAGAATCGAAAAGAGAATGAGCCACATCACAATCGTGCTTGATGAGAAATAAGAGGAGGCAATTATGGGACAGAAAGTTAATCCGCACGGCTTAAGAGTCGGTGTTATTAAAGACTGGGATTCCAGATGGTATGCGGAAGCTGATTTTGCAGATAACCTGGTAGAGGATCACAAAATCAGAACCTTCCTTAAGAAGAAATTATACAGCGCCGGTGTTTCCAAAATCGAAATCGAGCGCGCTTCTGATAAAGTAAAAATCATTCTTTACACTGCTAAACCGGGCGTTGTTATCGGTAAGGGCGGCGCAGAGATCGAGAAGACAAAAGCTCAGGTTCAGAAATTAACTGACAAGAAAGTTTTTGTAGACATCAAAGAAGTTAAGAGACCAGACAGAGACGCTCAGCTCGTTGCAGAGAACATCGCTCAGCAGCTTGAGAACCGTATTTCCTTCCGTCGTGCGATGAAGTCCGCTATGGGCAGAACCATGAAGGCTGGAGCTAAGGGTATCAAGGCTTCCGTATCCGGACGTCTTGGCGGTGCTGATATGGCTCGTACAGAGTTCTACAGCGAAGGTACTATTCCGCTTCAGACATTAAGAGCAGATATTGACTATGGTTTCGCAGAAGCAGATACAACCTACGGCAAGATTGGCGTTAAGGTATGGATCTACAAAGGCGAGGTACTTCCTACTAAAGGAAATAAGGAAGGGAGCGATAAATAATGTTAATGCCTAAGAGAGTTAAGCGTCGTAAACAGTTCCGTGGATCTATGGCCGGCAAGGCATTAAGAGGCAATACGATCTCTAACGGTGAGTACGGTTTAGTCGCTACTGAACCATGTTGGATCAAATCAAACCAGATTGAAGCAGCCCGTGTTGCTATGACCCGTTACATTAAGCGTGGTGGTAAAGTCTGGATCAAGATTTTCCCGGATAAACCTGTAACAGCAAAGCCAGCAGAAACCCGTATGGGTTCCGGTAAGGGCGCTCTGGAGTACTGGGTAGCAGTTGTAAAGCCAGGCCGCGTATTATTCGAGATCGCTGGTGTACCAGAGGAAACAGCTAAGGAAGCACTTCGTCTTGCTATGCACAAACTGCCATGCAAGTGCAAAATTGTTTCTAAAGCAGATTTAGAAGGCGGTGATAACAGTGAAAACTAATAAGTTTGTAGAAGAGTTAAAGAATAAGTCAGCAAATGAGCTGAATGAAGAGTTAGTAGCTGCGAAGAAGGAACTGTTTAATTTAAGATTCCAGAATGCAACCAATCAGTTAGACAACACATCCCGGATCAAAGAAGTTCGCAAGAACATCGCTCGTATCCAGACTGTTATCACTGAGAAGGCTAATGCTTAATGAAAGGAGAACTTACCGTGGAAAGAAATTTAAGAAAAACCCGTATCGGTAAAGTGGTAAGCAACAAGATGGATAAGACCATCGTTGTAGCAATCGAGGACCACGTAAAGCACCCAATGATCGGTAAGATCGTTAAGAAAACCGTTAAGCTGAAAGCTCATGATGAGAACAATGAGTGCGGCATCGGTGATACTGTAAAAGTAATGGAAACAAGACCACTGTCCAAGGATAAGAGATGGAGACTTGTTGAGATTATCGAGAAAGCAAGATAATTAGGGAAGGAGTTAACAGGTATGGTTCAGCAGGAAACAAGACTTAAGGTTGCCGACAATACCGGTGCAAAAGAACTTCTCTGCATCCGTGTATTAGGTGGTTCAACCAGAAGATATGCAAATATCGGCGATGTCATCGTTGCTTCTGTTAAAGATGCAACACCAGGCGGTGTTGTAAAGAAGGGCGATGTTGTAAAGGCTGTAGTAGTTCGTACCGTTAGAGGCGCTCGCCGTAAAGACGGTTCTTACATCAAGTTCGATGAGAACGCAGCAGTTATTATTAAGGATGACAAGACTCCAAGAGGAACTCGTATCTTTGGGCCTGTAGCTAGAGAATTAAGAGACAAGCAGTTCATGAAGATTGTCTCCTTAGCTCCAGAAGTATTATAAGGAGGGTGTCCACTGTGCAGAAAATCAAGAAAGACGATTTAGTAGTAGTAATCGCAGGAAAAGATAAAGACAAACAGGGAAAGGTACTCTCTGTTGACGTAAAGAAGAACAAAGTTCTGGTTCAGGGCTGCAACATGGTTACAAAGCACACCAAGCAGTCTCCAGCTAACCCACAGGGCGGCATCGTGAATCAGGAGGCTCCAATTGATATCTCCAATGTAATGCTGGTAGTAGACGGCAAGGCAACCAGAGTTGGCTTTGAAGTAAGAGACGGAAAGAAAGTCCGCGTTGCTAAGAAGACCGGTAAGGTTGTTGAATAATTCAGGAGAGGAGGAAAAAAACGTTGGCTAGATTAAAAGAACAGTATCAGAACGAATTCGTAGACGCTCTGATTAAGAAATTTGGATATAAGAACGTTATGCAGGTGCCGAAGCTTGATAAGATCGTTATCAACATGGGCGTAGGCGAAGCTAAGGAAAATGCCAAGGTTCTGGATTCCGCAGTTAGAGATCTGGAGATCATCTCCGGTCAGAAGGCTGTAACAACCAAGGCTAAAAAGTCTGTTGCAAACTTCAAGATCCGTGAAGGCATGGCAATCGGCTGCAAGGTAACCCTTCGTGGTGAGAGAATGTACGAATTCCTTGATCGTCTGATCAACCTGGCACTGCCACGTGTACGTGACTTTAGAGGTGTTAACCCTAACGCATTTGATGGCAGAGGAAACTATGCTCTTGGTATCAAGGAGCAGCTGATTTTCCCTGAAATTGAGTACGATAAAGTTGACAAGGTAAGAGGTATGGATATCATCTTCGTTACCACCGCTAATACTGACGAAGAAGCGCGTGAACTTTTGACATTATTCAATATGCCTTTTGCAAAATAGTTAGGAGGAAACATTCATGGCTAAGACTTCAATGAAGATCAAACAGCAGCGTCCTGCTAAATTCTCTACCAGAGAGTACAATCGCTGCAGAATCTGTGGCCGTCCACATGCTTACCTGAGAAAATATGGTATCTGCCGTATTTGTTTCCGTGAGTTAGCATACAAGGGTCAGATTCCTGGCGTTAAGAAAGCAAGCTGGTAGGCTGAAGGCTCGTTACAGCGTCTGACAGCATAGTTTGTCAGACCTGGCGGGTGAAGATAGATAGAATTTAGAAAAGGAGGCATTTTCAAAATGACAATGAGCGATCCAATTGCAGATATGCTTACAAGAATTCGTAATGCAAACACTGCAAAGCATGATACAGTAGATGTACCTTCTTCCAAGATGAAATTAGCTATCGCTGATATCCTGGTAAATGAAGGTTATATTGCAAAGTACGATCTGGTAGAGGATGGCGCTTTCCAGAACATCCACATTACCTTAAAGTACGGCAAAGATAAGAACGAAAAGATTATTTCCGGTATCAAGAGAATTTCCAAACCTGGTCTGCGTGTATACGCTGACAAGGAGAACCTGCCGAAGGTTCTTGGCGGTCTCGGTACTGCAATCCTCTCCACCAATCAGGGCGTGATCACCGATAAGGAAGCACGTAAGCTTGGTGTAGGCGGCGAAGTTCTGGCTTTCGTTTGGTAGGCTTTGAATACTTGGCGAGGTCTTTTCGAGCCTAGTATGAAAGCCCGTCCTGAGACTTAGCGAGGTTTTTTCGAGCTTAGTCGAATGGACGATAGTAACTTCGATTGCACTAAGTTCGTGAGAGACCTCACTAAGTGCAACGAAGTGCTTTCGCACGTAAGCGTTCTGGAAGACGAACGCTAAGTGCTCAATGCAACTGAAAACAGAGAGGACGCATATGTCCTCTCCGAGAATTTAAGTAGGAGGTAAAAAGGCATGTCACGTATCGGTAGAATGCCAGTTGCGATTCCAGCAGGTGTAACTGTTACAATCGCAGAAGGAAATAAGGTGACTGTAAAAGGTCCAAAGGGAACATTAGAGAGAGAGCTCCCGGTTGAGCTGACCATCGAAGAGAAGGACGGTCACGTTATCGTAAGCAGACCAAACGATTTAAAGAGAATGAAATCTTTACATGGTCTGACCAGAACCCTGATCAACAACATGATCCATGGTGTTACTGAGGGTTATGAGAAGGTTCTTGAAGTAAACGGTGTTGGTTACAGAGCTGCTAAGCAGGGAAAGAAACTGACTTTAAACCTTGGATATTCTCATCCAGTAGAGATGGAAGATCCAGAAGGTATCGAAACTGTTTGCGACGGACAGAACAAGATCATCGTTAAAGGTATCAGTAAAGAAAAAGTTGGCCAGTACGCTGCTGAGATCAGAGACAAGAGAAGACCTGAGCCTTACAAGGGCAAAGGTATCAAGTATGCTGATGAAGTTATCAGACGTAAAGTTGGTAAGACTGGTAAGAAATAATTTAAGGAGAGTGTAAAAATGGTTAACAAACAGTCAAGAAGCGAAATTCGCGTAAAGAAGCACAACAGAATGCGTAACCGTTTTGCTGGCACAGCAGAGAGACCGCGTCTGGCAGTGTTTAGAAGTAATAATCATATGTATGCTCAAATTATCGACGATACGGTTGGTAACACACTGGTTGCTGCTTCCACAGTTGAGAAAGAGATCAAGGCTGAACTGGAGAAGACAAATGACAAGGCAGCTGCAGCATACGTTGGTACAGTAATTGCAAAGAGAGCCCTTGAAAAAGGTATCAAGGAAGTTGTTTTCGATAGAGGCGGCTTTATTTATCAGGGTAAGATTCAGGCATTAGCAGATGCAGCTCGTGAAGCTGGTCTGGATTTCTAATAGAGAGGAGAACAAACATGAAGCGTACAATTATTGATGCCAGTCAGTTGGAGCTGAATGATAGAGTAGTGGCAATCAAGAGAGTATCCAAGACTGTTAAAGGTGGACGTACCATGAGATTTTCCGCTCTGGTAGTAGTTGGTGACGGAAACGGCCATGTGGGCGTAGGCTTAGGCAAGGCCGGAGAAGTTCCGGAAGCAATCCGCAAAGGTAAAGAGGCTGCTGTAAAGAGCCTTGTAGAGATCCCGATCGATGAGAACAAGAGTATTCCTCATGACTTTATCGGAAAATTCGGCAGTGCAAGCGTTCTGTTAAAGAGAGCTCCAGAAGGTACCGGTATCATCGCTGGTGGCCCTGCTCGTGCCGTTGTTGAGTTAGCTGGAATTAAGAACATCCGTACAAAGTCCTTAGGTTCCAATAACAAGACCAATGTAGTTCTTGCAACTGTTGCAGGTTTAACTGCATTAAAGACACCAGAAGAGTTCGCAAGACTTCGCGGTAAATCTGTTGAAGAAATCGTAGGCTAATAGGAGGAAATAGACATGGCAGAGAAGTTAAGAATCACATTAGTCAAGTCCCCTATCGGTGCTATTCCAAAGCAGAGAGCAACTGTTGAGGCACTTGGACTTGGAAAAATGCACAAAACAGTTGAAATGCCAGATAATGGCGCTGTTAGAGGCATGATTCAGAGAGTAAGACATTTAGTTAAGGTTGAAGAAATCTAATTCAGATAAAGTAAGGAGGTGCAGTCATGGAGTTATCTAATTTACAGCCTGCTGCAGGTTCAAAGCATAGCGATAATTTTAGAAGAGGCCGCGGCCATGGTTCAGGCAATGGTAAGACCGCTGGTAAGGGCCATAAGGGTCAGAAAGCTCGTTCTGGAGCTCCAAGACCAGGTTTCGAAGGTGGACAGATGCCATTATACAGACGTATTCCTAAGAGAGGTTTCACTTGCAGAAACTCTAAGGAAATCGTTGGAATCAATGTCAGTGCTCTTGAAGTATTTGACAACGATGCAGTAGTTTCTGTTGAAACTCTGATTGAAGCAGGAATCGTAAAACATGCCAGAGATGGTGTTAAAATTCTTGGAAATGGAGAGTTAACCAAAAAGCTTACTGTTCAGGCAAATGCATTCAGCGCAGGTGCTGTAGAAAAGATTGAAGCTGTTGGTGGAAAAGCAGAGGTGATCTAATGCTTAAGACACTCCGTAATGCGTTTAAAATAAAGGATGTCCGTAATAGAATCCTTTTTACATTCATGATGCTTATTGTCATCAGAATCGGAAGCGAGCTTCCGATTCCTGGTGTCAAGGGCTCCGTATTTCAGAGTTGGTTAAACAGTAAATCAGCAGATGGTTTAGGCTTTGTTGATGCTATAACAGGTGGATCATTCTCACAGATGTCAGTATTTGCGCTGAATATTACACCATACATTACATCTTCAATCATTATGCAGTTGCTTACAATTGCTATACCTAAGCTTGAAGAGATGCAACGCGATGGCGAGGATGGCAGAAAGAAAATTGTTGAGATAACACGTTATCTTACAATAGCATTAGGCCTTCTTGAGTCAGTCATGATGGTAATTGGTTTTTACAGACAAAATTACCTTACAGAAAAGACACCATTGACTGTTATTATGGTCGTTACTTCACTTACAGCAGGTTCAGCTGTACTTATGTGGATTGGAGAGCGTATTACAGAAAAGGGTGTAGGAAACGGAATATCAATAGTATTGACAATCAATATTATTTCACGTATTCCAGAGGATTTAAGTACACTTTGGTCACAGTTCATTGCTTCAGCAGCGAACGTTCCAAAGGCGATTGTTGCAGGTCTTATCATAGTAGCAATAATTGCTGCAATGGTAGTATTTGTAGTAT
>OIAX01000512.1_pt1 | contig 13198 bp, 8 predicted proteins | sample 1580821 | NCBI WGS metagenome assembly OIAX01 (sample SAMEA3882524, study PRJEB24775) | human gut metagenome | biome: human-associated habitat; feature: intestine environment; material: feces | place: Netherlands | collected 2009/2010 | reverse complement strand
GAAAAGCGGCATGCTTATGCATGCCGCTCCCAATAAACAATATGCTGTTTTATAAAATCGTGCCCTTGTTTGCCTTATGCAATCTCAGCAACCTTTGCTTCAATATCCGCATCCAAAGCGTCCACCTTATCCTGTGCCGCCTGCAGGCCATCCGCCTTCACGCCGATGTAGAATTTCAGCTTCGGCTCTGTACCGGAAGGGCGGATACATACCCATGTTCCATCCTCCAGTGTATAATGCAGTACATCCGAAACAGGCAGAGGGCTGCCGCTTTCCTCCCCTGTTTCCAGGTTCCGGAACACCTGTGTCTGATAATCCTTTGCCATGACAACCTTGTAGCCGCCCAGCTCCTGCGGCGTATTTTCGCGGAAGGTTTTCATGATGCGCTGAATTCTTGCCATCCCCTCCAGACCCTTCATCGTCATGGATTTCACGCCATCGCGGTAATAGCCGTATGCTTCATACAGCTTCAGCAACGCTTCATACAGCGTCATGCTCTTTTCCTTATAATAAGCCGCCATTTCGCAGACCAGAACTGCCGCATAAACGCCATCCTTATCCCTTGCATAAGTCCCTGCCAGGCAGCCGTAGCTTTCCTCAAAGCCGAACAGATAGGTATGAGAGCCGGTTTCCTCAAAGCCCTTAATCTGCTCCCCGATGTATTTAAACCCGGTCAGCACATCAATTTTCCCCACGCCGTACGCCCTGCAAATGGGTGTAATCATTTCTGTGCTTACGATGGTTTTCACAACCACGCCGTTTGCGGGCAGTCTGCCCTGCTCCTTTCTCTGGGAAAGAATGTAATCCGTTGCCAGTGCGCCAACCATGTTGCCTGTCAGCGCAACAAAATTGCCCTCGGAATCCTTCACCATCGCACCCATACGGTCACAGTCGGGGTCTGTCCCAATCAGCACATCTGCGTTCACCTCAGCCGCCAGCTTCCGCGCCAATGTGAACACCTTTGTGTCCTCCGGATTGGGGTAATCCACAGTAGAAAAAGAAGAATCCGGCAGCTCCTGCTCCTTTACGATAAATACGTTTTTGAAGCCTGCCTTTGCCAGATTGCGGCGCACCGGCAGATTGCCGGAGCCATGCAGGGGCGTATAAACGATATTCAGCTTATCTCCCATTCTTGCAATCATTTCGGGGTTCATCAGCTGTGCCTGCACGTTTCTGTCAAACGCTTCGTCCACTTCCTCGCCAATGAGGTTATACAGCTTTTTCTCCACAGCCTCCGCCTTTTCCATCCGCTGAATCTGTCCGAAGTTTTCTACAGCGTTCACCTCTGTGATAATCCCCTTGTCTCTGGGTGCAACCACCTGTGCGCCGTCTGCCCAGTATACCTTATAGCCGTTGTATTCCGGCGGATTGTGGCTGGCAGTGATATTGATGCCGGCGATGCAGCCAAGCTCACGGACGGCAAAGGAAAGCTCCGGCGTCGGGCGCAGCGTTTCGAACCGGTACGCCTTGATGCCATTTGCCGCCAGTGTCAGCGCTGCTTCCTCGGCAAATTCCGGGGACATATGACGGGAGTCAAATGCGATCGCCACGCCTTTTGCCGCGCCGCCCTGCTTGATGATGTAATTTGCCAGTCCCTGGGTCGCACGGCGGACGGTGTAGATATTCATCCGGTTAATACCTGCACCGATGATGCCGCGCAGTCCTGCCGTACCAAACTCCAAATCCATATAGAAACGCTCTTTAATCTCATTTTCATCGCCCTCAATGGCGCGCAATTCCTCTTTCGTTGCCTCGTCAAAGTATGGATTTTCCAGCCATTCTTTGTAAATCGTCATGTAATCCTTCATGATTCACTTACCCCCTGCTTTCTTCTAGGATGACTTTCTTTTTCTCCATTATAGTATAATTATTCTGAAAAATAAAGAGAATTTCGGTTACTATTCTTTGTCTTTATTTTTTCTCTTTTCAAAGTTTCTCCATGATGTATCGAATACGCTTAACCAAAGAATTTATATGCATATGTAAATCAACATTTCTTATCGGATTGCCTCAAGAAAGAGGTTCCGCGCCGTCTGCTGTTCTTCCAGCTTCTGCAGTTTTTCAATGCTGCGGACTGGAATCCACGCCTTGCCTGCATTATAATAAAAATTTAACTGTTTCCAGTATTTTTCCGGATATAAAAACAGGTAATAGAGGTATGTCCGCTCCTGTGCATTCAACGGCAGAATACAATCATACGTCTCCAGCAGCCGCATCCCCAGACGCAAATCCCAGCCATGCTTTTCCAATATTTTGCGCGTAAAATGATACAGGTCTTCGACCTGGACGCCCCGGTGCATCCGGTTAAATTCAATCACCGCCATCCCATTTTCTTCTACCAATAAAATATGATGCTGGTTCAGATCCCCGTGACACAAATAGTTTTCCGGCTCGCCGTCCTGCTCGATCTGCGCTTTCAGCCCGCCTGCTGCTTCCTGCGCCTGCTCATAAAAGATGGCAAAGCTTCCGCTGACTGCCCTCTCAAAATCCGATTTACGCCGTTTTTTCCGGATATAATTCCGCGTACGGACAAGTTCCCGGTTGTGGCGCTCCATCTCCGCCACCGCCGGACGCGTAAGAATTGACCCCAGATTCCACGACTCATCGATCGCAATGCCGCGCAGTGTCCGATGCAGCTTCGCGATCTGCCCGACCGCCCGGACTACCTCCGCCTCGCTCTGCACACTGCACTCGCGCCCGGAAAACCATTCCTTCACAACACACCGCGTTCCATCCTCCGCCACCGACAAAAGCTCGCCCTCCCGGTTCCGCATATACTGATCGGTCCGGCATGTTTTCTGATTTTGCAGAACATTCATGATTTGTTCTTCAAATTCAAGACGTTTGACGGTCCCCTTATATTCCCGGAGGAGTTTTAACCCCTGACTCGTCTCGCAGATCCACGCGCCTCTTCCACGGCGCTTCGACTGCACTTCCAGTTCATACTGTTCCAGCACCTCGGTTGTTCTCTCGTTCACAACTTCCCCCTCCTGCCTCTATCCGGCTGCCCGCCTTTCCATTTCCCAAAAGAATGTGGACAGCACATTTTCACGCCGGGCCACAGCCGCTGACAGCTATGTTAATTGCAACATTCACACGATTATGCAAATATGCACATCAGACACCCAGCCTGCTACTCCTAACCTATGAGAGGGGGCTTACAAATATGCTTATGCATAAATATCGCAGATTTGAAACATAGTGCACAAACTATAACGCACAATCACCAATGTGGAGTGCTTACGAAATTCTGTTCATTGCCATCATTTTGACGGTATGTTACAATGATTCACGTTGGGATAAAAAAGCGGTCTGGCTATTTGTCCCAACAATCAGGCAAAAAATCAAATAATATATTTTACTGTAAATGAAAAGGAGGTCTCTCTTTGTCCATACAATCCGCTCACCGTTCCAACGATGAAAATACGCGCCCGCATTCAGGCGCAGCATCATCCCGTGAAGCTGATCTCGGCAGTGCGCCGATCGGGTCGCTTCTTTTTAAACTGGCGCTCCCGGCAATTGCCGCACAGATCATCAACGTTCTCTATAACATGGTTGACCGCATGTACATCGGCCATATCCCAGACATCGGTCCCAGCGCCCTGACCGGCGTCGGCGTCACAATGCCGATTATCATGTGCATTTCCGCTTTTGCCGCGCTCGCCGCCATGGGCGGTGCCCCGCAGGCGTCGATCCTGATGGGAAAAGGCGACAAGGCTTCCGCTGAAAAGGTACTCGGCAACTGTACCTTCATGCTGACCGTCATTTCGCTCGTCCTGACCGCCCTGTTTCTTGGCTTTGGGCGCCCGATCCTCCTGATGTTCGGCGCCAGTGAGAAGACGATTCTCTACGCCTGGAACTACATGAAAATCTACGTCTGCGGCACTTTCTTCGTCCAGATGGCGCTCGGACTCAATGCCTTTATTAACGCACAGGGTTATGCCAAAACCGGCATGATTACCGTTGCCATCGGCGCTCTCTGCAACATCATCCTCGATCCGATCTTTATCTTCGGACTGCATCTGGATGTGCGCGGCGCAGCACTTGCAACCATCCTTTCACAGGGTATTTCCTGTATCTGGATTCTGCGTTTTCTGACCGGAACGCATAGTACCCTGCGGATACGGCTCCGCAACCTGCGCCCGCAGAAGAAATTTATCCTGCCATGCCTGGCGCTCGGACTGGCGCCGTTTATCATGCAGTTTACAGAAAGTGCACTGTCCATCAGCTTTAACACCAGCCTGTTGAAATATGGCGGCGATACCGCGGTCGGCGCGATGACGATTCTTTCCAGCGTCATGCAGTTTTCCATGCTGCCGCTGCAGGGGCTCACGCAGGGCGCGCAGCCGATCATCAGCTTTAACTATGGAGCAAAAAATATCGACCGTGTGAAAAAAGCGTTTCACCTGCTTCTGCGCTCGGCAGCCTGCTATTCCACCTTGCTCTGGCTCTTATGTATGCTGGTTCCACAGATTTTTATTTCCATCTTTACCAGCGACGCAGATCTTGCCAGCTATACCATCTGGGCGCTCCGGATCTATATGGCAGCTTCCCTGCTCTTTGCCGTCCAGCTCGCCTGCCAGCAGACTTTTATTGCCCTTGGAAATGCGAAAACATCCGTCTTTCTGGCATTGCTCCGGAAAGTGCTGCTTTTGATTCCGCTGATCTTTATCCTGCCGCATTTCGTTTCAAATCCGGTATTCGGCGTGTTCGTGGCAGAACCGGTGGCAGACACGATTGCGGTGGCGACGACGGCGGCGCTGTTTTTCAGGGAGTATAAGAAATTGGGATAACTCTTTTAATCATCCTCTGATTGAAAATATTGTTGTTAAAAAAGCAAAAGGAAAAGAGACAAAATCGTTTATCCGGCTTGTCCTGCCGGTTCCAAACGATTTTGCCTCTTTTCTCTTTTTATTTATTAATCTTCTTATGCTTTACTGGTTTTGGCATTCTGCGATTGTTTCAACACTTCCACCTCAGCCAGAAGCCGCTCTTTCTCATTCCAAGCCGGATTCTCCAGCACCTTTTCGAAGAGAAGATGCAGCGTTTTTCCAAGCGCCGGTCCCGGCTGGATGCCTGCCTGAATCAGGTCTTTTCCGGTTACCGCCAGAGTTTTAAGACGGATACAGTCACCGCGCTCCCGGATCTGCCTTGCAAGTGAGCGAACCATTTCCACTGCATCCATGCGCTCCGGCATCAGAACTTCCTGAAGGAGAAGCAGCCAGTCAAAGACCGTATCTTCCATCGCACTCATCGCGTGGCGGACAGCGCTTTCCTCCGGTTCCATCTGCATGAATGCAAAACGGCTCAGAATCTTCGCCTTATCGATCGTGTCGTTGTCCATCTTGAGTTCTCTCAGAACCCGGACACAAGTTCCCTCGCCCGCCGGGGCAAGAAAATACGACCAGCGCAAGGCTTTTTCTGCTGGCAGATGTGCCGCAGCAGCAGAAATTTCCCCCGCCATGTCTGTCTCACATTCATGTTTCACGAACATGTGCCCCTGCTGCGCTACCGTTTCCGTTTTGATCGCATCCTTGTCAGCAACTGGCACATCCTTCGAACATACTTTCTCTTCCAAACTCTGCTTTGCACAGCTTTTCTGCTTTTTCCACGCCGCAAATACCTCCGGAAATGTCTTTGAAATGTACGGTGCCAGTCCTGCCGCCTCCGTTTTCCAGATAAATTCCGGGCGGTCGGACAGGAGTGTTTTTGTCAACTCCACCTGCACCCGTTCCTTGCTCACATGGACAAGGGAGGGCGCCAGCTCACAGAGCGCCTGCCAGGTCTTTTTCTCTATCGAAAATCCCAGCTGGGCCGAAAAGCGGACGGCACGCAGGATCCGGAGCGCATCTTCCGTAAACCGTTCTCCCGCATCCCCGACGCAGCGAATCCGGCGCGCTGCCAGATCCTCCGCCCCGCCGAAAATATCGACAATTCCCGTTTCGTGGCTGTATGCCATCGCATTGATCGTGAAATCACGCCGTCTCAAGTCCTCACGCAGTTCGGCAGTAAATACGACTTCCTTCGGGTGGCGTCCATCCTCATATTCACCGTCAATCCGGTAGGTGGTTATTTCATATCCGATATGATCACGCATGACCGTGACCGTACCGTGCTGAAGCCCGGTGTCGATCGTGTGACCGAACACCTGCTTCACCTCCTCCGGGTGCGCCGAAGTCGTGATATCCCAGTCACCGGGAATCCGCCCCAGGATCGCATCGCGGACACAGCCGCCGACTGCAAATGCCTCGTAACCATGTTCTCGCAGCTTTCCCAGGATTTCCTCGACCTGGACCGGCATTTCTATCCGTTTTGGAATCATATTAATATGCCTTACCCCAGTAAACCATCTTCGTTGCCGGCTTGCCGCAGCATACGCAGGTGTCAGCCAGATGTTCCTGATTGAACGGGATGCAGCGGGAGGTTACGCCGACTACTTCTTTCAGTTTATCCTCGCACTCCTGATTGCCGCACCACATTGCCTTGATGAAGCCTGGCTTATTTTCTGCGATCTCCTTCATCTCATCCAGTGTTGTCGCTACATAAGTATGGGAATCTCTGTGTGCTTTTGCACGCTCAAACATATCGTGGTGAATCGTCTCCAGAAGCTCGCCAACCTTTGCTGCGATCTCATCCAGAGATACCGTAATCTTCTCATGCGTATCACGGCGAACCAGAACTGCCTGATTTTCAGCAATATCTCTCGGTCCGATCTCGACACGTACCGGAATACCGCGCATATCGGACTCGCTGAACTTCCATCCCGGAGATTTGTCGGAATCATCCACTTTGACACGGAAGTTGGACAGAACCTCTTTTACCTCGAATGCCTTGTCCAGAACACCCTCTTTTGCCTGCTGAATCGGAACGATCATAACCTGGGTCGGAGCTACCTTCGGCGGCAGAACCAGACCATTATTGTCACCATGAACCATGATGATCGCGCCTACCATACGGGTTGTCATACCCCAGGAAGTCTGATGAACGTATTTTAATTTATTATCCTTATCCAGATACTGGATGTTAAATGCCTTTGCAAATCCATCGCCGAAGTTGTGGCTGGTGCCGGACTGCAGTGCCTTGCCATCGTGCATCAGGGACTCGATCGTGTAGGTTGCCTCTGCACCGGCAAATTTCTCCTTGTCGGTCTTGCGTCCGCGGATAACCGGAATTGCCAGGAAGTCCTCGCACAGATCCGCGTATACATTTAACATCATCTCGGTACGCTCCTGTGCTTCCTCAGCGGTTGCATGAGCGGTATGACCTTCCTGCCATAAGAACTCTCTGGAACGCAGGAACGGACGGGTGGTCTTTTCCCAACGTACAACCGAAGCCCACTGGTTGTAGTTTCTCGGCAGATCGCGGTAAGAATGTACGTCATGTGCATAAAAATCGCAGAACAGAGTCTCGGAAGTCGGACGTACACACATTCTCTCCTGTAACGGCTCTAAACCGCCCTGTGTCACCCACGCTACTTCCGGTGCGAAACCTTCTACGTGATCTTTCTCTTTTTCCAGAAGACTTTCCGGAATAAACATAGGCAGATATACGTTCTCTACGCCGGTTGCCTTAAAGCGCTTGTCCAGTTCATTGCGGATATTCTCCCAGATCGCATATCCGGCCGGTTTGATAATCATACAGCCCTTTACACTGGAGTAATCAGAAAGCTCTGCTTTCTTTACGATATCCGTATACCACTGGGCGAAATCTTCATCCATCGATGTGATGGCTTCTACCATTTTCTTTTCCTTTGCCATGTCATTTCTCCTTGTTAAAAACATTTTATTGAAATCCGGCTTGCCGGATTTTGGCGCCGAGGCGCGGCTGCCATCACAGCCATATTCCTCTGCGCTGAATGTAACAAAAGCCATCCGATCCCTGCTGATCGCTGCGATCAAAGGGACCGAATGGCTTAACTTCGGCGGTACCACCCTGCTTAACCAGAATCTCATTTACTCTGGTTCACTTACCTTCCGTTAACGCCGGAAATACGTTGCATTTTCATGCACAGCTCCAGGGTCGGTTCAACTTTCAGGGACACAAAAGCCTCGCACCATACAGCTTTCTCTCTGAACGTGTGTCAAAGTTTACTATTTCCTCTCTTCGCCTGTTTTGCTTCTTATTGTTTGATGTTCTAAAATCAAACGCCGGATTTCTTTTACGGCATCCATCCACGGAATTAGCCGTGCAAATCCTGACAGTATTATGATTTTACGCCAATCGGGCGGGTTTGTCAAGGCTGGAACGTGCCCTTATATTGCTTGCGAACCAGAACACAAATCACCCATCATGCACACCTGAATCGACTTTCCCAATACTCTTTCTTTTTACTCGGTCGTCACTGACTCGGTTGCATCCGAGTAAAAAATCAACGTATATACCCCAAATCGCATCTTCCCTATTTTGACAAAATATCCTCCCGATACATCTCCGCCAGCGACCGCAGGATCTTCGCCGTCATCCCCCAGATGATTCCTTCCTCACGCCGGTAAAAGTAAACGTCGTAATGCCCGCGCCGCCAGTGATAATCGCGACCGCCTGGTACATCTTCAAATGGGAATGTCTCTTCCGGCACAGTCACAAGCTCCGTCTCGTAGCGCTCTGGTTCATGTTCCGCGAACCAGCGGAGCGGAACGGAAAAGGTGTGATCGACCTCCGCCTCGGAATATGACCAGCGGTAGCCCTGTAGCGCCCCTAAAAATGGAGAAATCTCCATCGCTCCAGGCGCTTCCAGCACATCTAGCGGCGCGATGACGCGGATCTGGCAGCGGTTTATCAAGAGTTCCTCCATCGTCTCACGGACCGCCGCCTGCTTCGGCGTCTCCCCCCGCTCAACGGCACCACCCGGAAAACAGATCTCGCCCGGCTGCGTTTTTAAGCTGCCCGCGCGCACCTCAAACACCACGTGGTACTCCCCGCCTTTCTGAATCAGCGGCACCAGCACCGCCGCCCGGCGGATTTTCTCTTTCTCCAGCCGCCCAGCTCTCCGGCTGCCCCAGATGCGACTCATCTGCGCCAGCTCGCCGCCCTGTGTCTGTTCCAGGAATGATGCAACACATTGGTTAAATGCGTCCGGGTTCTCTGCTGCAATAAAATGGGTGCCCTCTAAAAGCCGAATCCTTGCGTTTGGCAGAGAACGTGCGATTTGGCGCGTGTGGCGTTCGCGGATCATGTCGTCGCTCCCTGCTACCACAAGGACGGGCATTTTCAGGCGGTGGAGAAGTTCAGGGCGGATCCAGGGTTCATACAACATTAAGGATAGAAGCTCTTTTTTGTGTATATTGGCATCCCAATCGTTTTCCCTTTTTCCATGAATTTTTTCTTTCTGACAGCTTCTTCTCTGTTGTTTATTCAGTCCTTCCTGTCCATTCTGTTTTTCGTTTTCTTTTGAAAATTGCTTTTCTGTCCGCATTTTTCCCGCTGCCATCTGCATTTTTCCCCGTATCTGCCCGATGCCGCTTTTCTGCAGCCAGAGCTTCCCCTCAACGCCCAGGTACTCCTGCGCCACATCCGCCAGCACGGACAGCCTCATGCCAAACGGATTCAGATTCGCTCCATTTAAAATCAGCCGATCCACATATCCCGGATATTTCAAGGCAAAAATCAGCGCAATGTTGCCGCCATCACTGAATCCCAGCAAAATGATGCGCCTGAGTCCCCGGCGGTCGAGAAATTCTTTCAGATCTTCGGCAAAACGTTCCAGTGTAAATGCCCCCTGGCCGCGCGGCGATCTGCCATGTCCGCGTGTGTCCACTGCAATCACATGGTATTTTGACTCGAAAAAGGACATCTGGTTTACAAAATAGGAGCTGTCCTCTCCATTTCCATGAAGCAGCACCATCGGCTGTCCGGTTCCTGACTCTTTTGTATATAAATTCACGTTTGTTCCTCCATATTAAATGATATACAAACTTATTTCAGCTTAACATCCAACTACCCTCCAGCAACTCTTTCTCTGCTGTTTTTCTGGAACTTTTTTTGCATTTTTAATTCCGTATCTATTATTATATACGATCCTCTTGTCTCCCGACAATTCTAAAAAATCCTTTCATCTCCTTAAATTCCCACATTTAAAAACAATTTCAGGTTGTCCATCCACCAATACTCCACTTTTTTCCTCTTCCCCCCTCTAAAAATACCTACCTATAAACAACCGTCCCTTCGTCCTCATCCCCATATTCCTCCACAAAATCCTTAATAATCAACAGCCCAATCGGCCCCAGCAAAAAACCGAACAGACCAAACAGCTGTAAGCCCACATAGATGGCCGCCAGCGTCTCCAGCGGCGACAGTCCCATTTTCTTTCCCATCAGATGCGCCTCCGTGAACTCTCGCAGGAAATAGCAAAGCAGATACAGTCCGAAGAGAATCAGTGCGTGTCCCCACTCCCGCTTAAATAATAGAAGGATACTCCACGGCACCAGCGCCGTCCCCGTGCCGAAGATCGGCAGGGCATCCAGAACACCGATTCCGATTCCGCCCAGAATATAATATGGATTTCCAATCAGCAGCAGTCCTAGCATCGAGAGCGAAGATGTCATCAGGAAAATAACTGACTGTGTTTTCAGCCACGCGCTTCCCGTCACCGCAAGCCGCCTGCCGAGCAGAAAAAATTCGCGGTGAAACATCGAGTCAAACCGCCTCCGGCGCAGCTCATCCATTTCCTGTAAGCTCAAAATCGAGGCAATGAAAAATAAAACAACCACAACAACCGCGCGCACGATCCTCGCCGCAGCCGGAACCGATTTTTGAAGGAGCTGCGGCAGCAGGATTTCCTTGACCTGTCCGCCGCCCTGCAAGCCTGTCCCGCGAAAGAGCTGTCCCAGTCTTCCCGCCGGTAAATGAAGAAACCGTTCTGCCGACTGTTCAAATTGCCCTCCCAGCAGTGACAGTTCCTCCATCCGTCCGGGAAGCTCTTCTAAAAAGCGTTCCAGCTCCTCCATGAAACGCCGTCCCCCTGCTGCCAGCAAAACAAACAGCAGTATACACAGCAAAATCAACTCCACGCCCCCGATCACACCAATAGGAATGCCGATGGTGCGCCCGCGGAAGGAGATTCGCAGCCTTTTTTCAAGAAATGCCGCAGACGGGCGGAGAAAGAGTGCCATCAGGTAAGCCGCCAGAAACGGGAACACAAGTGGCAGCAGATACCGGAAACTTAAGTACACGCCCGCCGTGACTGCTGCTGTGAGAAATGCTTTTTTCTGTTTTCTGCTGAATGCCATCTTCGTAATTCCCACCTTCCCAATTTTTCTTTCTTCCATACACGGTTATGTTTCCATTTTGCCGCATCCATTCAAACCATCTTATCCGTCCAAATAAACATCATTTCACTAAACGAAAAACCACAGGAAACCGGCGTCAGCTCTCGCTTCTTCCGGCTCCTGCGGTCTCTTTTGTAAGCCCTCTTTAGTCGCTCCGGGGCTTACCCATGGACTCCGCCCATTTATGATTCGTACTTCCTTTGTACACGCTTTAGTATGAGCGGGTTGGAGGAAAATATACATAATTTTGTGCGTATGAAAATCAAACAAATCTACCAAGCCAGAGCACTCATGTTTTTCCGTCCTCTCCCACCAATGACAACTTGAAATTTGCGCATTACCCACACGCCTCCACTCTATTTTTAGATTATTTCTTTAAATTCTTACAGTTTTTTTACTTTTCATTCTTTGTTCTTGCATATCCTTATACAATATGTTAGTATTTGCGTACAAAACACATCATTATTTTTTATAGTAATTGTTCCAATTTCGACCATATAGACAGTAACTCAAAAAATAAATATTTTCATCATAGGCGCCCCCAAATTTAGCATTTTTAAATCAAAGGAGGTATCTACCATGACATATAGACGAAATTTCTTTTCATATTTTAATTTCTTAGGGATATCGTTTTGCATCTTTATTGCATGGGCTTCTTATTTCGGCTATAAGAGCTTAGTAATAAATGGGCTTTTGGCATTCTTTGTATTCTGTGTATTAAAATGTGTCATGTTTGCAAAATTTAAAAATGATATACTGGAAAACGATACTCCCTTCCTATTTAAACTTTCTAATCATGTGTTCGGAATCATGTTCATTATCATGGACCTCTTTATTTTTTATATAAGTCGTTGATTTCCGAACAGGGAGAATCTCATTGCGACAGATGCCACCAGATGCAGAAATCAGGTGCCATCCCAAATAAACATACATCAAAAGGAGAATCTAGTATGAAACTTGCAGTCACCTATGAAAATGGACAAATTTTTCAGCATTTTGGTCACACCGAACAGTTTAAGATCTATGAAGTGGCTGACGGAAAAATCGTCAGCGAAGAAGTGGTCGATACGAACGGCAGCGGTCACGGCGCTTTAGCTGGTTTTCTGATGCAGCACGGGGTCGAGGCGCTGATCTGCGGCGGCATCGGCGGCGGAGCGCAGGCAGCTCTGGCCGAGGTCGGCATCAAGCTCTACGGCGGCGTCAGCGGTGAGGCGGATGCGGCGGTCCATGCGCTGTTAGCCGAAAACCTCGGATTCAATCCAGATGTTCAGTGTAGTCACCATAACCAGAAACACGGGGATGGCGGTCACACCTGCGGCAGCCACGGCTGCGGAAACCATGGCTGTCACTGATAAAAATTTTCGCTTCTAAATTTTACTCACAAATAACTTCGCTTACAGAGTGAACTGCGGTTCTGTGGAAAATTCCATCCGTTCTCCTGTCACCGGGTGAAGGAACGACAAGCGAACCGCACACAGCGCCAGCGGCTCGCGGCGGGCACGTCCCACGGAGGCAGCCGCTGGTGCACCATACTTGGTATCTCCCACCAGCGGCGTTCCATGCGCAGCAAACTGCACGCGGATCTGATGATGACGCCCGGTATCCAGATGAATTTCCAGTTGGGAAAAAGGTTCACCAGAAGGAAGTGTACCTGTATGGATTACTTTATAATGAAGTCGTGCATACTTTGCATCAGGCACATTTTCTTCACAGACACGGGAGGTGTTGGTTCGTCCGTCTTTTACAAGATAGTCTTCCAGAGTTCCTTCGCTGTGTTCGAAAATGCCTAAAGCCTGTGCACGGTAATATTTCCCAAAACCAGATGTGGTAAGCTGGCGGGAAAGTTCCTTTGCGGCAGCAGGTGTTTTTGCAAAAACAAGAAGTCCTTCTACCGGTTGGTCCAGCCGATGGATGACAGCAAGATAAGGTTCGCG
>OIAX01000496.1_pt1 | contig 13453 bp, 9 predicted proteins | sample 1580821 | NCBI WGS metagenome assembly OIAX01 (sample SAMEA3882524, study PRJEB24775) | human gut metagenome | biome: human-associated habitat; feature: intestine environment; material: feces | place: Netherlands | collected 2009/2010 | reverse complement strand
AATGTGTATGTTCTACAAAAAACATCCTATTTGCGGGCAGTAGCAGCTATCCCTCTCTGTATCAGCGAAAAGAGCAGAAACGCCGCCAGATCCACCACAACAACGCTCGCGCCCGCCGGTGTTGAGTACGTGTAGGACATCACCATTCCTCCAAAGAAACAGATCAGCGACAGAATCCCCGATGCGATGACCACCCCCCGGAAGCTCTTGAACACCCGCATGGAGGTCAGAGCCGGGAAAATAATCAGACTGGAGATCAGCATCGCGCCCATCATCCGCATTCCAATCACGATCGTGATCGCGGTCAGAACCGCTATCAGCACGTTATAGAGCGACACATTGACGCCGGTCGCCTTGGCAAAGCTCTCATCAAAGGTAACCGCAAATACTTTGTTATAGCAAAAAAGATATAATCCAAGCACCACCATGGAAAGCACCGCCGCAAACTGGACATCTTCCCGGCTCATCGCGAGAATGCTTCCAAACATATAGCTGCTGACATCGGTCGTCATACCGGTTGTCAGGGAAGTTACGATAATACCGATTGCAAGCGCACTGGCCGAGATCATCGCAATCGCAGCGTCACTCTTTACTTTTCCATGTTCCGTGATCCGCAGCAGGAAAAATGCCGCCAGCACGACCACCGGAATCGAAACCTTTAAAGGTGACCAGCCTGCCGCCAGTGCGATCGAAAGGGATCCGAACGAAACATGGGATAAACCGTCTCCAATCATTGAGTAGCGTTTGAGCACTAGGCTGACACCCAGCAGAGAGGCGCAGAGAGAGACTAAAAGACCGCCGATCAGCGCCCGCACCATAAACGGGTATGATAACATTTCAGATATAATTCCCATCTTCTACACCTCCTTCTCCGCATTTCTGTCTTTCAAATGCTGTTTCGTTTCAGAATCAGTTTCCGAACCCATTTCCGGCTTCTGCATCTTTCTGATTCCATCCTTCTGCATCGGCACTCCGCATCTGTGCCCCAGAGTTGCCAGCTCTTCCCGTCCCAGGAAAGAATGAGCAATCTCACTCTTCACATATTCTTTCATCGTACCCCAGAACAGCGGCTTCTGCCGCATCTGCAAAATTTTTCCTCCCTGATGCACAATATTTGCCATATCATGGGAAACCATCAGGATTGCAACCTTTTCTTCCTGATTCAGTTTCCGGATCAGCTGGTAAAAGTCCAGAATCGCCGACGGATCGAGTCCCGTGATCGGCTCATCGAGAATCAGCAGCTTATCCGTCGCACAGAGCGCCCGCGCGATCAGAACACGCTGTTTCTGACCGCCGGAAAGCTCTCTGAAACAGCTTTTTTCCAGATCGCGGATTCCCAGACGATCCAGATTTGCCCGCGCCTCTTTCTTTTCTTTCATCGAATAAAACGGGCGGCTGCCGCGTTTTCCCAGGCACCCGGAGATAACCACCTCAAACACAGTCGCTGGAAAATCCTTCTGCGCGTCGGTCTGCTGCGGCAGGTAACCAATACCGGCTTTTTTTAATTCTTCCGAATATTCAATCCTGCCCGAAGTCGGTTTTAAAAGTCCCAGAATGCCCTTCATCAGGGTACTTTTTCCCGAACCATTTTCCCCGACAATGCAGATGTAATCGCCCTCATTTACCTCCAGGTTCACATCCAGCACCGCATCCTGGTTTTCATAACCAAAACCTACATGCTCACATTTTAAGAGTAATCCCATCTATAATTCCTTTCACTACTGCTCTACTCTTCTATTGTCATAAACATTCACCATGGCTAAAGACTTTTTCCCATAATCATCTATTCTTTTTATGACAATCCCTTTTTCAAGTTCTTTACGTTCTGCTCCATCAATTCCAGATAGGTAACGCCCGAATCAAACTGGTGTCTCGTCACATTGTGGCAGGAGTGGAACAACAGTGGTTTCGCGCCCGTCTCTTCCCCGATGATCTCCGCCACGCGCGGGCTGGAAAGCTCCAGGTAATAGACAGCTGGTATCTGTTCCTCCCGCACCTTATCGATCAGGTAGGCGATGGTCTTGGCACTCGGCTCCGTATCCGTACTGCATCCTGAAAATGCCGCCCTGTATTCCAGCCCATACTCATCGAAAAAGTACCGGAGTGGAAATTTATCACCGAAAACGACGAGACGGCGCTTGGCATGGGAGACAACTTCTCTGAATTCTGCATCCAATTCCGTCAATTTATCCTGATAGGACGTGCAGTTTTCTGCATAGGAAGCCGCGTGCGCCGGATCTTCCTGTTCCAGCACCTCCGCCAGCACGCCGGCCAGCTTTTTCGCATTGACCGGGGATGTCCAGATGTGCTCGTCATATTCAATCTCGACGCCGTGACCATCGTCCTCATCCAGATACTCTTGAGCGTGATCTTCATCATGAACCGCCACATCTTCCATATCATGCTCATCCTCGCTGTGAATATGCTCTTCTGTGTCGTGTTCTTCTTCACTGTAAACATGGTCCTCTGGCTCATGTTCTTCTTCACTGTGAGCATGATCTTCCGACTCATGATCGTGATCACCCACATGAACTGTTCCATCCGCATGAACATGCGTATGTCCATGATCGTGCGCCTCTCCATCTTCCATGCCCTCGACGATCTCCTCCTGCACTACATCCACGCAGTCCATCATCGTCACGACGCGCTTCGGTCCGGTGCCTTCCCCGAAGGAATCAAGCACCTGCGAAAGCCACTGTTCCATCGTACCGCCGTTGCAGACTAACAGATCTGCATTCTGGATCGTAGACAGGCGGTGTGCAATAATCAGCATTGTCATCTTACCCTGTAAGCTGTCGATTGCTTCCATAACAGCAGCTTCTGTTTCCGTATCCAGTGCGGAAGTTGCCTCATCCAGCACTAACACTTCCGGTCTGCGGTATAGCGCACGTGCAATACCGATACGCTGACGCTGTCCACCGGAAAGTCTTGACACTTCTCTGTCACGATATTCTGTCAGATTGGTTACTTCCAATGCCCACTGAATCATACGCTCATCTTCGGCACTGTCTCCCTGCATCATTTTCTTATGTGGGGTTCTTCCGAATGCCACCAGATTCTCAACGGTGATATCGTCTGATGCACTGTTATACTGCTGAACAATCGCAACCTTTCTGGCAAATTCTTTTAAATTCAGGTTCTGGATATTCTTTCCTTTGAGGAAAATATTTCCTTTTCTCGGATATAAGTTTTTCGTCATCAGGGAAAACAATGTAGATTTTCCACATCCGTTTGCTCCCATAATCGTTGTGATTTTACCTTCTTCAATCTTCAGGGATACGCCCTTTAAGACTTTATTTTTTCCATAGGAAAAGTGCAGATCTCTAACTTCCATCGCAGGCTTGTCTGCCCACTTATCCGCTTTTTTCACTTTCTTTGCTGCTTCATTCTCTGTAGAAGTCAAATCCATATTCTTTTCTTTACTTCGCATACTTCTTAGACCTCCTTAACAGAATGATGAAGAATGGGCCTCCGACCACACTCATAATGATGGATGCGGATACCTCATACGGAGCAGCTATCGTTCTTCCGATGGTATCTGCCAGCAGGAACGTAAACGCTCCGAACAAAGCACTAAATGGAACTAATGCCTTGTGGTCGCTTCCTACTAAAATTCTTCCGATATGCGGAACAATCAGTCCTAAGAAACTAATCACTCCGGCTACTGCTGTGGAAATACTTGCAAGCAATACTGCTATCAGTGAAATCACGATACGCATTGCATTGACATTGATTCCAAGGCTTCGTGCTGTCTTATCTTCCAGTGCTAACAGATTACACATCTTCGTCATAATCAGTGCCAGAACCAGTCCGATAATTACATACGGTACTAAGGTTTTCACATCATCCCAAGTTTTCATTGTGATATTACCATTGACGATGGCTGCCACGCCAGACATGTTTCCGCCATTCATTGAATTCAGCGCACTGGATAATCCGGTGAACATTGCATCGACTGCCACACCGACAAGGATAATTCTCAGAGGACTTAATCCCCCTTTCCATGACAGGCTGTAAACTAAGACAAATGCAATCACACCACCAAGAAATGCAAATAATGGAGTGAAGAAAAATAAAGTCGGTGCAAATGCGGTAATGAGTACCGCCGCAAAACTTGCTCCACTGGAAATACCGATGATTCCCGGATCGGCAAGTGGATTTTTTAATACCGCCTGAAATAACACACCCGATACCGCTATCGCAGCTCCGGCTAACATGGAGATTACAATTCGTGGGAATCGTAAGTCATAGATTGTTGCCACGTCTTCATTGTACTTTACAAATAATCCTTTCAGTAGTTCCGGGAAGCTGACTTTCAGGCTTCCGATATTCACTGCCGCAAAAAATAATGCAACCAGCAATACGATCATTACAATAAAGGAAATGGCTGCTTTTGCTGTTTTCCGATGCTTTCTTGCTTTATCCTGACCGGAGAGGTTCTGGACTTCCCTTTCGGAAGTCTCAGAAGTATTTTTTAATTCTGTCTCTTTCATCTGTCCTCTCCTTTCTACTTGCTCTGCTGTTCGTTGTATTTTTCAGTTGCGTCAGAATCCTTTGCTTTCTTCTGTGCATTATCACTGGTTTCTTTTGCTTTTGCTGAATCTTCATCACTTTCCGGATAAAGGATTGGCTGTAATTCTTCCAGTGCCTGTGGATACTTAAACGTAGCACTCATACCGAAATATTCATAAGTCAGATCATAAACTCTGCCGTTCTTCACAGCATCGAAATGCTGCCAGATGTCATTCTCCGCAAAATCTTTATTGAACATTTCTACCACCTGATCCGGCAGTGCATGTGCGGCACGTAAGATAATATCCGGCTCTTTGGTTTTCATGTCTTCAGTATTTACGGTCAAAAATTCCTGATCGGTGTCAGAGTATACATTCTCTCCGCCTGCCAGTTCCACCAGACTTCCTACATAGGAATTCGGTGTTGCGATAATATAAGACCCCGGAAGTCCCATCAGGATCATTACCTTCGGATGGTCTTTTCCTTCATTCTTTTTCTTATAATCATCATAGAATTCTGTAAACTCGTCCACCAGTTTCTGTGCCTGATCTTCTCTGTCGAAAATCTCACCCAGTTCCTGAATGGAACGGTACATACCCGGCACACTTCTAAGATTCAAAAACGCCCAGTCTGTATCGATTGCTTCATATTTCGGCTGCAGATCACTCTGCAATGACACCGGACTTAAAATCCAGTCTGGATTAAGTGAGGATACAATCTCCATATCCGGACTCATGGCTGTTCCGACTGTCTCTACATCTTTGTATCTGTCTGGAATTGTGGATACGGTGCTACTGCAAACACCTACCAAATCCAGTTCCAGCTTGTCACAGATATCTGCGGTTGCCGGAGAAGTCGCTATAATTCTTGGGCTTTCTTTCATAGCCTGTACTTTTTTCTTGGCTGCTTCTACGGCTGCCTTTTCTTCCGGATCATTAATCTCTAAGAGAGACTTGGCATCTTCATTGGAAGAATCCTTGTCCGATTTGCTGTCAGAAGTCTTTTTATCTGCCGTCTTACTGCTGGCTGTCTCATCTGTACTGCTCTCTGTCTGCGTAGCAGAATCACTGCTTTTCTTTCCCTGACTCTGGTCTACACAACCTGCCAGAGAAAAAATCATGGTCATTGCAAGGAGAACAGCCGATGCTTTTTTCAAACGCCTATTCATCATCGTCCTCTGCATAAATCACTCCGGATACTGCTCCAAGCAGAATCAGACCTGTTACTACAACTGCCAATGCAATCTGAAAAATCCGGTTGCCGGAAGAAGTATTTCCGCTATCGGAATCGCTGTCACTTGTTCCATCTTTCGCAGTAGAAAGACTTAATCCTTCTGAAGAATTTACTGGATTTTCTGTATCCAGTGAAGAAGAATCACTGCTCGGTTTTGCAGCTTCTGTAATACTGCTCTCCAGTTTCTTTGATGAGCTGCTGGAAGAACTGCTTTTATCGGATGAGCCGGAACTCTGAAGAGAAGAACTTCCAGAACTTAAACTTCCACTGGAAGTAGAACCTGAATTATCTACTGAACCAGAACCACTGGATTCTACTGCTGTTCCATCAGAACTTTCTGTTACCATAGTTGCGTTCATGTCTGTATTGTTTCCTTCACTGTAGTTGCTCGGATACAGATAGAAAATAACATCTCTTCCCATCGGTTCTACATACATGGAACCTCTGACTACACAGTTTTCGCTTGGCACACGCATACACACATCGGCTGTTGTACCGTTGCTGTCTGAACCATTTCCTGTAATACCGATTTCTGATGGTGTAGACCAGCCGGAATCTCCTACATTCTGTACCTGAAAACTATGTCCACTGGTGTAGTCCATCAGACTCATGCGGATGGTCAGATAATAAGCTCCATCGTCTGATACTTCCAAGATACCATTGCTGTATACACAACCTTCTACCATGCCCTGTCCTGTTGCATAAGAACTCTCTCCACCGGAATCTTCGATTACTCCGGTAACCGGGTGTGCGTAACATCTGTTAATTGTACAGCTATACACTGTCCCGCTTGCGGCATAAGCCTTAACAGCAGGAAAGCCTGCCATTAAAGTAATGGCAAGCACACAAGTCATAATGGCAGACAATATTTTATTTTTTTTCGCTGCTAATTTCATTCCTTATCTCCTGTTAAATGAGTTTGGCAGACTCCCAGTCCCGAAGGAATGGGAGGGTCGTCTGCCAAATCTCTACTTAATTATTTTATGTTTGCTTTTTTCTTTCTGTTGTACTCCATGATTCCTGCCAGTAAAGCGACTCCTCCGAGAAGAAGGATAGCTGCCCACAGGGTATTGTTCTGTACAACATCACCAGTCTTAACGTTGGATGCTGATTTCAGGCTGGAACCTGATCCAAGGCTGGATGTTCCACTCTTCAGACTTGAAGAACCACTTCCAAGTGAGGAAGAACCAAGTTTGCTGCTTCCAAGAGAACTGCTTCCAAGGGTATTATTTCCAAGTGAGCTGTTTCCAATAGAAGAATTACTGTTGTTATTTCCGTTGGAATTACTATTATTGTTGTCGTTCTTATCAAAGTCTGGATCATCGGATGTTGTTGCTTTTAATGAGCTCCAATCCAGTTTCAGGTATACTGGCTGTGTTCCTGTACCAGAGCTGATTGCGTCCATAATCGGAACGAATACCTGTAACGGAACATATCCATCATTCAGAGCTTCCGGAATCAATTCGAATGTAACGACATCTGGATAGTTTGTTCCATAAGAATCAGATACTAACGTTCCATCTGCATTCTTCTGATAACTATCTACGGTAACATCTGCAAGTGATCCCTGCGGATTACCATACTGAGGATCAACACTATAACCTGTTGTGAAGTATTTCAGCTGGCTTAAATATCCAAGTTTTTGTCCTACGGTCAGTCCGTTGAAGTTCAGAGTGATATAGTATTTACCATTCTTCACTGTCAGTTTAATTGTATGGTTGATTGCTTCATTTGACATAGAATAAGTATTCTTGTCTACTTTCACCATTGTTCCATAGATAGAGTAAACCCCATCAGCAAGGTTCTTGATATCCAGTTTTCCATCACTCTTCTTTGCTAACTGCTGGATTGCTTCTGTCAGTTTTGTCACCTGATCATCTACCAGTTTCTGTGATGCAGAATCATTATCCATTACATTCTGAGCACGACCTACTGCACTCTGTAATGTTGCAAGAGAACTTTCTGTATAAATGTCTGTCTGGCTTAAATATGTCTTTGCTTCTGCAATCTTGCTTTCCAGTTTGCTCTTATCTACAACTGCTTTTTCTACCAGTCCGTTTAATGCAGTTGTCAGAGATTTCTCTGCTGCTGCAACTTCTGCCTCTGTTGCTTTTGGATTTGCTGCAACATTCTCAGCCAGTGTAATTGCTGTATTCAGGACCGTCAAACTGCTGCTTTCATAAACATCTGTTTTTGCTGCCTCAGCTTTTGCTTTTTCAATCAGGGCATTTAAGTTTGTCTTATCAACAACTCTTAAACTGTCAAGTGCTGTCTGAAGTGCTGTAACCTGTGCCTGAACTTCTGCCTTGGTAGCATCTTCTTTTGCTGCTACTGCCTGTGCATTTGTGATTGCTGTCTTTAATGCTTCTAATGTTGCAGAAGTATAAACAACATCGGTACGATTTGCTTCTGCTGTTGCTTTTTCAATCAAAGCATTCAGTTCTGTCTTGTCTACAATCTGAGTTTCTACTGCATCTACGGCTGCCTGTAAAGCTGTCACCTGCAGATCAATTTCTTTCTGTGTAGAATTCATATCATTGTAAACATCCTGAGCTGTCATGTAAGCCGCATTTAAAGCGTTCCAGTATTCGTCAGCAACATCACCCTGCTGCATACCGGATACCTGATTCAGAAGTGCTTCGATTACACTGTTGTCTCTTTCTACTCCTGTCTCCTGTTTGATGTTTGCCCAGTCGATAGAAACTCTGGCAACCTTTGTACCCTGTCCTTCACCGATGCTTTCCATAACCGGAACATAAACCTCTACATAGAACAGGTTGTCGTTCAGTTCAATCGGGATTGATAATTTTTTTGGATACCAGTTTCCTTCTGTATTCTTGTCGTAATACTCAGAGTTCTTGTCATTAAATAAATCGTAAACATCTGTGTACTCTTCCAGAATTGTTGCATCGGAAGCTTCATATTTTACCGGATAATTATATTTGTTGTATTCAACCGTATCCATATCTACTTTTTTCAGTTTGTACAGATAACCTGTCATTCCGGCAAATTTCATGGACTGGAAGTTCATCTCCAGTGTTACTTCACCTTTACCCGTAACTCTTACAATTCCGTTCTGAATCATGGAAGCATTTCCCATAGAATCTTCATCGGATGTTGCGTTGAGCAGTTTGATCGGTACGGAATATGTACCTTCAAAAATCTGCGGATATTTTTCAAAGAGATCACTCTGTTTGTTTTTAACAACAAGTGCTTCATAAGAAGAGGTCAGCAGTTTTGTCTGCTTTTCTACTTCTGGTTTTGTTGCATTGACATCAGCGGATACTTTCTGAGCAGATTTGATTGCTGCCTGGAAACTGTTCCAACTGTTGTCTGTATAAGTGCCGTCATTTGTCTTGGTCAGTGCATTTTCGATATAGCCATTTAATTCTGACTTATCTACTGCATCATCCAGACGAACAAGTGCTTTCACTGCTTTATCCAGCTTGTCAACCTGTTCATTCATTTCATCTACTGTCGCATCAGATTTTGCTAATACTTCTTCAGCTTCCTTGATTGCAGCCTTCAGATTCTCATAACTGTCTTTTGTATAATTTGCTTCTGCATAATTATTTTTCGCATCGGAAACTGCCTGATCCAGTTCTGCTCTTGCTTTTACGTCTTCTTTCATTACAAGACCTGCTGTTGCTGTGTCCAGAGTAACTTCCGCTGCTGTGATTTCTGACTGGAATGCCACTTTGTCTGCCAGAACACTCTCTGCTGTAGCAATGGCATTTGTCAATACTGCAAATGAATCACTTGTGTAATTCTTCTCTTTTAATACTTTTGCATCATTCAGTTTTGATTCCAGATCGGATTTTTTAATTTCCTGTTTTACTGCAGATTTTAAATCAAGATTTAACAGGAGTTCTGCTTCTCCGCTTTCTGTTGTTACTTTTACTTTATGGTTTTCTACATTTGCAGGAAGTTTCACTACAAGTCTGCCTGCGTCTGTATCTGCATCCGCATATCCGGCACCCTTGCGATACTGCATACCGGTAATTCCGTCCACGTACAGATAAGCAGTTACATTGCCGTCTTTATCTGTATATAAACGAGCAGATTTTAATCCTGCATTCAAATCACTTGCTGTTCCATCCTGATTGGTAAGTGTTGCCTGTACTTCGTAAACACCTTTTTCCATGGAAACGGCTGTTGACATCGGTACAAGTGCATCTACTGCTGACTGAAGGTCTGCGGATGCCTGATCTGCATTTTCTTCTGTTACCTTTCCTTCCTGAGCAGTAATCACTGCCTGAAGGTCTGCCCAGCTTTCTGCTGTATAATCTGCTTCATTTAATGCTTTGGCATTTTTCAGGACTTTATTGTATTTGTCAAGTCCAGTTGCCTCTTTTAATCCGCTGATTGCATCAGAAATTTCTTTATCTAATGCTACGATTTCAGAATCGTTTGCAGAAGTTGTTCCGTCGATTACCTTCTGAGCTTTTGCTACTGCGTCAGATAATACTTTGTAAGATTCCTCTGTATAATTGTCGGCTGTATATTTAGATGCTTTATCAACTGCTACAACTAAAACAGATTTATCGTGGGTTGGCTCGTTAATTTCTGCCACAGGTGTTAAACCAGATAAAGTCATAAATGCAGTTCTGCATCCTTCACCAGATCCAGGAACTTTATGCTGAAGTTCATCCATGATAGGAACAAAGAAGTTCAAATATACCCCATCATCTCTGTCTGCTGATTCTGGAAATTCAAAACCTACGCTCTTCGGATAATATAAGTCATATTCTTCCGCATAGGAATCCATATCTGTGCTTCCCGAATCATTTAGGTAGTAACTATAATAATCAAGCGGTGTATATTCACTTAATATCGGAAGTCCGTTTTCTTCTGTCTGCTCATTATTTGCCCAGAATATTCCATTTGTATAACCATATCTGCCCGTAATCACAATTCCTTGTGTATCAAAATAGATATGTTTCTTTCCATTCTCTACTACCAAACGAGCTGAATCATTTACAACCGCAGAATTGCTCATAGACAATCTATCCGGCTGATCCTGCTGCCACATAGTAACATTAACATTATATGTTCCGTCCTGGATTTCTGAAATATCTACTTTATCCGCTTTTTGTGTAATGGCGATTGTATTATAAACACGAGTAGTGCCTGTTATAACCAGTTCATCGCCCTCCATGTGAATACTTCCATCATCATTTTTATAGGAAGATGAATCAAAATACTCTATCGGATTAAACATTTCATTTACTGGATAATACCATTGAACTTCTATTTTGCTCGTATCCCAGTCTTTCGGAATTTTTACTCTTAATTCTACTGCTCTCGATGGAATAACCTGCGAGTCATTCATTTTTAATGACAAATTATAGATCAATGCTTTTGAAGCGTTTCCTGCTAATAAAGAATAATATTTGTTATATTCACTATCTTCATCTGAGGTTTCCTGTAAAAGTTCTGCTCCAAATTTTGCTTTACTATTAACTGTATAGTTATCTGTTACAAGTGTAACATCACCATCTGTCAATTCGAGTTTTTCTTTCGGTAGTAGGTACCATCTTCTGTTTGTATCTCAACCTGTTTTCCAAAAATAGCTTCTTCTAAGTTTTCGTATTCAATGGAAAATTTTCCATCTTCCAAAATATTGTCTGAATAAACAGAAATATACTTATTCTTTTTTACTTCTCTCGAATACGCATACATATATTGACGATATGAAGAAGTTGAAGGATAAGTACACTCGCCTAAATCCTTAATTTCTTCAAGTACTCTTATTGAATCAATGCTACTTGTCTCTGCTGTAACAGTAACTTTTCCATTCTCAATTTTTGCTTCACAAGTACCACTAAACAAATCATTTGCAGTTTTTTCTTCTGCTACAAATCCTGTGAAATCCGGTGAATCTCCAACACTGGTTACAACTTTAGAAAGCTCCAATCCAATATTTTTATAATTTTCTTCGTTAATCTCTTTAGCAACTACTGCATTATTTACATCAAATGTAAATTTTCCGTTTACAATTCCGTACATATAGCTTTCCAAGTCATCATCTGTTCTTCCATAACTATAGAAAGCTTTAGTATACATCGTTCCTTCCAGTGTATCCACATCAAAAGAATACCACGACACACCCGTTGTTGCTTTTTCAACAGAATAATTTTGAATGTATTTATCATTCCACTCTTCATTAATTTGTCCTTGTTCCTTCAAATATTCCGTTGCCTCTGATGGATTTTCCTCATTATTAGCAATATATTTTTCTGGAATATTAAAAGTTCCCATAGGTGCATTCGAAGGTGCTATATCATCTGAAATTACACCCGGTTTTGAGAACTGCAAAATATCAATTTTTTCATAATTTTCAATCTGTAAGGTTACATGATATGTTCCATTATCATTCTTTTTTACTAGTGCAACATTATCCATGTAATCCTGAACTGTACCCGAATAAGGCTCCTCCGTAAGCAGTTTTCCAGAAGGTCCATAAAAAGTCAGTGGAACAACATATTCATTTTGGTTATCTAACTCTGTATTTGCGGTATTTGTTTCTTTCTGTTCACCAGCAAACGCTTGTATATTCATACCGCCAAGTAACATACTTGTACTCAATACAAAGGCTAATATCTTTTTTATTTTTTTCATTTTTCCTCCGTATCAATTAAAACAAGCTGCTGCACTTTTGGGTACAGCGGCTTGCTTTACATACATATTTACTTATTTTATTTTGCTGTGATGTCTGTAAGTTTCAAATATCCTGTTGCGTTCATCGGCATACTTCCAACGTATGTTGTGAATTTACCAGTAATTACACAGCCTTCATAAATTGTAGATGCATCTAAACCTGTGAATGTGAAGTAGTAATCTGTTACGCCATTAGTTGTAGTCTGTTTCGGAGTAACTGTTTTTCCATTAACTACCATTTTTCCTAAATGTCCAGTCAGACCTAAATATGTAATCTCATGAGTATGAACAACAAGTGTTGCCTCATCATCTGCAATCGTAATTTCTGCACGCATATCATTGAGTGCAGCATCTCCCATAGATGTTGTTGTACAAGCTGAGTTCTTATAAAGATTCTGCTTTGCTGTGTACTTACCATCTGCTAATGAATCTGCAGCAAACGCTGTAACTCCCATTGCCATTACCATTGTTGCTGCTAACAGTGTAGCAACTAATTTCTTGATCTTTCTCATAACTGTAATCCTCCTTTTCGTTTTTTGGCATTAGCTTTTTTGCTAATAATTTATTAGTTATGATACTTAGAGTTCCATGAGAATTATTCCGGTTACCCACGTCTAACTCCTTGTCCAAAAGATACCATAATTTGCCATCCAATGTCAACACCATTTTTTACAAGTTTGTTGCCTGAATTGCAACAAACGAGCCGTTATTTCCTTTGATTTTGTTGCTATTCAGACAACAATAGACGTAAAAGTGCCGTTATTGATAGTGTTTTATCAACAGCGACACTTTATTGAAATTTTTTCTTATTTTGTTACATGATATGCGTAAATGAGAATTTTTCTCACTTCTTATTTATACCCAGAAATATAACAGTGCAGTGCTTTCCGGCATGTGCATTGGTCCTACGCTGCAGGTAACGGTAACTGGTACAATTCCCATCGTGCCAATCCCCGTCCATCGGTGGATTCTGCACGCTTCCATCGGGATTTTCACTATATTATTCTCTATTCTTGCTTCTTCAAGGACTTCATTATGCTCATACTTC
>OIAX01000495.1_pt1 | contig 13636 bp, 10 predicted proteins | sample 1580821 | NCBI WGS metagenome assembly OIAX01 (sample SAMEA3882524, study PRJEB24775) | human gut metagenome | biome: human-associated habitat; feature: intestine environment; material: feces | place: Netherlands | collected 2009/2010 | reverse complement strand
TCATCATAACGGGCTTCCATTCCCTCGTAGAAAGCCTCCACACACTCCATTATGCTTTCTGTATCGTAATGCACATCCGGCATGATCCTGGATAAGAAAGATAAATCTGCTTTCTTCGGATCACAGATATGCAGCACCGCACCTGATTCTAACAATGCTTTTATCACGATCAGAAGAAAGATCGTTTTTCCACTTCCTGTATCACCTGAAATCAACATATGCGGCAATTTATCATATTTCCATGAGATATGCTGCATCAGATTCAGTTCTCCATTTTCTGCTTTTACATCCTGAATATCGATCCGGTTCTTTTCAACTCCGGTCAGGAATTCATATTTAACCCAGATATCTCTTGTATCTTTTTTTACCAGTTCACAATTTAACCCGGTTTCTAATTTTTCCTCCAGGGTAAGCAACTTATCCTGATACTTTCCCATACTGATCTTGACTGTCACATAGATATACCGTTTTTTCCGCCTGTAATAAAGCGCCGGAAAATAGGTGATCCGTTCCATTCTGCCGCCTGTTTTACTCTGCTGCAGTGGCTCTGTCTCAAACCATCGATTTTCCAGCAGCATACGCGCCATTGCCTGGCGGTTGCGGATGTCTGTCATGCGGCCGCTTTTCCATTTATAAAGTAGATCCAGCAGACATAAAATCGTGAGCAGGAAGAGAAGGAATACCCTAAGCAGGATATTCCCTTCTGTCAGCCGGATCACAAAAGCGGATAATGCTGTAATGACCAGGGCGAAAAAAATGACAGACCGAAAAATCAGCCTGTCATCATAACGCCCGATGCGTTTTCCTTTCCAGATTGGAAATCTGTTCATCTATTCCACTCTCCCATCCGGTTATTTATTTTTTATTTCCTCCATCTTTCGCATCCGTTCCGGTCTTATCTGCTGTCTTATCAGATGTTTTGTTTTGATCTGCTGTTTTCGATGCGTCTGCTCCGGCAGCTTTTGTCTGATCAGCAGGTTTTCCTGCAGCATCTGCCAATACGATATCGTCCGCATTGATGTACCAGTCTGCCGTTGCCCTTCCTCCGAACGTCGCATCCGCTCTTGCACTTACTACCGGATTTACAAGCGTTACCGTTGCATTGTATGGGAACGCTTTTTCTCCGGCTTCCGGTGGAATGCTGACTGTGATCGTGTGCCCCTGGCGCTGACATTTCAGGTCATATGTACGTTTTTTTATCTCATCGGTCACATTTCCTTCCTCGTCCTGCGCGTAGTTTTCTCTGCGCAATGCCGCAAACTTTAATTCTCCTAATGTTTTCTCTGTATCAACAACTAATCCCTCTGGAAATCTCATATTTTATTCCTCCATCTTTCTATTTTTTCTTTATTTTTTTTCGATATTGCTTTTACAATTCCATAAGTTTCATCCATAGGAATCCCGGAAAAATTCAATACTTGCATTGTATTTTCTTGATAAAGTACAAAAGTGCTTGTCATATCTTTTGTTTGAATAATATTATCAAATACAGGAATACCATAGTCAAAGTGTTCTCTGGATTCAAAGATCGGATACATACTTTTAAAACCCGGTCGAATAGCGGCAATAAAAGCAGACAATTCAGAAATATTTTTTGGCTGATATTTCATTACTTTTTTCTTAGCCCCATCTTGTTCTACCTGATTAATACCCATTACATACCCGTTCTTATAGATATCCCATGCCAACGTATCCTTTTCACATAATTGAATTAAAGTATTAATATCTGGTACATCTTCATTTTTGACTCCTATTCGATTAAATATCTTATATATTAAATCAATACTATTAACTAAAAGAATATCGTCTTTTAAAAATTTATATTCTTCTGCCCAAGACTTATCTATTACACAACAAATATTATCTTTGCACTTTACCAGTCCTATTTCTTCTTCTATATTTTCAGGATAAACTAATATTGCAGATGGAGCTATTTTCCAATCTGTAACAATTCCTAAATACTTTTTACTTTTATCAAAATATTCATGATATTTTTCATCTATATAATCATAAATATTTATTGTTTCATCATATTTATGATTTTTTTCATATTCCATTATTTGTTTTGAAACATCATTTGCTATTTCAAAGTTAATGTCCATAGCTTTTGCATACATTTGCCATGCAGATTTTTCTTTCATTGTACCCAATGCAAACATAGGGATAGCATGTTGCTCTCCAAATAATTCTATGTGGGCTTTAATAAATGGATCTCTATTGTTCACATTATGGTCTATATCAGCCAAACTTTTTGTTTCTAACATTCTTGTTGTAGACATAAACCTTTCTGGGAACAAAGGAACAGGTGCATTAATTCGATCTATTTTAGTAAATCCAAGTAAATTATTTAAATAAAAGCTACATCCACTCCCTCTACCTGTTGGAGTAATAATGCCACCATTTTCAATTCCTTTTTTTACCATTTCATAGTTAGCTAAAAAATAATCAACATGATCTGTATCCAAAACTGTTTTTATTTCTTTTTTTATTTCACTTAAATATTTTTTTCTTTCTTTTTTATCAAGTTCAGCAAATCTTTCTTTTATTTTTTCTAAGATTAAGTTTAAAAATTTATTTATTCTATCTTTTTTGTCCATATAGGGATATGGATTCATCATTTTTATATTTTTATTAAAAATATCAGACGTATATTCTTCTACCTCTAAAAATAGATTTGTTCTATTTATAAAATCATAAATTTCTTCGTCTGTAAAAACATTTTGTTGTTGAAATCTATGAAATAAAGTATTTCCATCAGGATAGTCCATAAACCATCCTTGCTCTTCTTCATAAAATATTCCCTTAGATTTTTGATAATCATCTCTTTGCCATGCATCCGCTTCATCAATATAATGACTATCTATTCCTGCAATCATCTTAATATTTAATTCAGCAGATAATTGTTTGATTTTTTTATTCAATCTTACCTGTGTTTCTATATTATGCGGTTGTACTTCAAAAAAGAAATTATCATTAAAATGCTCATGAAAAAGTTTAAATATTTCTATACTTTCATCTCCATATCCCCAACCTGCTAAACATGCTGTAGTAACCCATACATCATTTTTTGGCAAAGACAAAATCATAGGAATATCAATTCTTTGTCTATAATAAAATCCATTTGGATTTTTTACAGACTCAGACAGAATTCGATTAATATTACGTCTTCCATTTTCATTTTTTGCTAACAATACAATATGATTATTTGTACCATCTTTTTTCCCATTTTCATCTAATGCAGAAATATCTTTAACCCAATATGCTTCTACACCAAACAAAAATTTTAAATTATATTGTTGTGCAAGTTCATAATGTTCAATATATTTTCCTTGCCATCCATGATTAACACTGCTAATAATTCCATGTCCTAATTCAACAGCTCTTTTTGCGTAAGACTTAGGAGATTCAACAGAATCAGGAACAACAGGATTACTGTAAAAATCATGTTTATGATAATTTTGATAGACAATATTTTCCATAAGCATTAAACACCTTTCTTCATCAGATACTACCATCTATTATATCACATTTATTACAAAAAAGCAATAAAAAAATGTACTATTAAAAAAATAATAGTACATTTTTCACTTATGAAAAGAGGAAATCCATTATAACGCTTTTGTCAGAATCACTTAATTGTTCTTCATTCATCTTGTCTAATTCCTGATAGAATTCTTTCAATGGTTTATGCTTTTGCACTCCATAAGAACATAAATTCAAATAATAATATAGATTTTCATTTCGAACATCAGACCAGAACAAATGTTCATCATTTGTTTCTTTATATAATTTTGTTTTTTCTTCAATTTCATCACATTTTTCAATAATTTCTCTTTCAAAATGATTGATTTCATTTTCTGAAAAAGGTATGTCTACAATGCAATCACAAATATTAAATTTATCTCTTAGTTCTATTGGTATGTTATTTAATAAATCATTATCAATATAAAACAATTGATTCTCTTCTTCAATTTTTGTTATTACACTTTGAATCTCATCATTATTATATTTAAATTTTCTCATCCACATTTTAACTTTTGGAATTAATTTCTGATACAATTCATTTCTTAAACACATCGTTTGTTTAATCGCACCATTAACTTGCTGATGTTCTAAGGTGGCATATTTTAAGAAATTCCAACATACTTTTATTTTATCATATGGAATATCAGGAAATTGTTTATGAATCATGATTGCATATAGTAACAATTGTCCTTTTTCTTCTTCAATTTTTTTGCCTTTATAAACTGTAGATGTTTTAAAATCTGTTACTATGATATTATTATCATTATCCACACGTAACATATCAATATATCCATGAAACAAATGATCTCCTAATTTAGCCCAAATTAATTGTTCTAATTTTGCACCAGTTTCTTTTTGGCAATTATTAAAATAATGTCTCATACATGAAACATAATTTAATTGAATTGTTGTATTTTGTTCTGCATTGGTACTAAATTTAAGATTATTACTCAGGTTTTGTAATTCAATATTATCATTGAAAATTTCAATCATTTCTTCCTTAGTAATTTCATTATTATAATACTTTTCTATCAGATCATGTGACACCCCGCCTAAAAAACTATAAGCATTATCAGGACGATCCATCTGAACCTTATTAATATATTTTAACAGATAAGAATAAGGATCTTTTTCATATAGGCTAAATTTCGACCAAGAAAACAAAGTATCAACATTATATTTATTTTTTAATGCTTCTATTTTATCAAGAGTTAATCTCATAATATATTTTACCTTTATTTTTTATAGATTGTTCTATTTTTAAACATTTTTTGATAAATTTTATCATTCATATCTGCCGGAGATTCTTTTTCAGGAAGAATGTTATCATAATCATAAATATATGATACTTTTCTGATATTATAAAAATTATCACATAATTTCTTTATTATTTCTAAACTTATTCCTTGATCCATAGCAATAACAATTTCTACATTTAAAGAAATTAATATATTTGCTTGTTCTGGAGAAATCTCGTGTCCGCATATCGCGACAGCAGTTTTATCTAATTTACTATATCGTTTTAATACAGACTTTTCAGCTTCAAATACAACAACATATCCGTGATTTTGTATTTCAGCATAATTTTCTTGAAGTCCATATATATTCATTGTTTTAGGATATTTTTCTTTTCTCATAGAACAATATTTAGGTATATCTAATTCTTTATATTGTGGCAGTGTTGTTCTACCAAAAATTCCCGCAAAATCATTACTTTTCCCGCACCATATTCTATGAGGAATAATAATTCGCTTTGTACGCACATCAAATCCAATGTTAAATTTTTCTATTGCAAATGGCAAAATGCTTTCTTTTATCCAAGAAATATGTGGTAAAAAAATATATTCTTCTGGAAGTTCATTGAATATTTCTATTTCTTCATCCCTACAAGAATTTGAATTTACCTTTGATTCTATTTTTTTGAATATGTGCAACACATCTGTTTTATCTGATTTTGGTACTGTTGTTCTCTTCTTGTAATCAAATTCAATATTCAAAATATGTGCAATTTTTCTAATAGATTCATTAAAAGATACATTATTCAATTGCATAATAAAAGAATAGATATCTCCTGACATATTGAAAGTATCATCAAAAGATCGGATATACAAGGTATCTTTTTTGACTCGAACAGATGTTGCATTATTATGATTAGGTAATGCACATCTAATTTCATTGCCCCTGTCCGTAATTTTATGACACCCAACATATTCTAATATATCTATAATTTTATTATTATCTATAATGTATTGTTTTAATTCAATCGCGTCCATATCAAAAATCTACTGGAACATAAGTCCATCCCATCTCTTTTATAATATTTTTACTATGATCTACTTCATAAACAAGTTGTCTCGATCCGATTCCTGCCGCTGATTCTCTTCCTTTAACAATAAATAAAATCTGATATTTTTTATTCGGATCTAATTGAACTACAGTAATACTCTTACCATTCATCCCTGCATTTTTATATACTTTTAACGCTCGATCACCAACTTGTTCATCATCATACATATTTCTTATAAACAATCCTGATGCACAAGGATTTATAATATTTTTTGATTCCGACAAGGCATCTTGTGTTAAATATCTAATTTTACTTGTTGCCTTAGTTAATTGAACTGTACAAACTAAACATACATTTTTTACACTATCTTTTATGATATTGTATAATTTTGTGATATTTTGTACCATTTCAAGACGAGTATTATTATTTATTTTAGCATCATTTCCATTATCAGCCTTAAACGTATCTATTACAAAATATTTAACACCTAACGCTGAAAATTTCTTTATTTGTTTTATAACAATATCTGTTGTATAACTTTCTAATGGAACCAATGTAAATGTATGATCTTCTTTTAATTTTGATAGATAATCTGCACATTTATATAATAATTCTTTTAACTCTTTATCATAACTGCCGTTTCTCACTCTCCATTTCTCTATATCTTCACCATAAATATTATTAGCAACCCATACAATCATTTCTCTTTGCCATTTTGCAATACCTTCTTCATTTAAAAATACTACAATTTTTTCTGAATTTCCTTCTTTATCTTTTTTCATAATAGAAGGTATGATTGCTAATCGAATAAATGACGATTTTCCTGCATTAGAAATTCCTCCGACTAACGTAATATCTCCTAAGTGAAGACCGCCTAATTCACGTGTAAGAATTGGCATGTTATAAAAAGGAAGTCCTATTGCATCACCTTGATCCCATTTTTCTATTTGTTCATAAATCCCATCGGCGATAGAATAACTTTTTACATCAAAATTTACACTGGAAAATATATTGTTAAGATTGGCTTCATATTCGTCATATATATCATCGACTGACATATCTGCAAAATCAGATAATCTATTAACAATTGGAAATCCGTTTTTTGCTAAAAGAAGTACCCTTTGCCATTTTCTTAATTCTTTTATATATCCTAAAATATTATCTTCTTGAACATATTCTTTTAATTTTTGAACAGTATCAAACCCACCATATTCTATAAACTTATCATATAGTTTTTTGTGTTTTTCTAAATATGCTCCAACTGTAATTTCATCTAAAGTTTGTTTATTTTCAACACGAATTATACCATTTGCTATCTCAAAATATACTTTCCAATGATTTTTACTAAAATCATGAATAGTGATATCTTCATATTCAATCAATAGTGCTGGATTTTTCCAAAATATAGACACAATGTTAGCTTCACATGTATCTTTATATTCTAAAACTTTAGATAAAGTTTCCTTTATTTCTTTTTTATTCATATCACTACATCACCAAAATTTATCAAAATTTTTATTCTTGGTTGTGCTTTTTGTTTTATATTCTGCGATTTTTACATCATCAGAAATATAACTTGTATCCTCATCTTTTACTTTTTCTAACATTTTTTCTCTTCTATTTAAAGCATCTTTAACTGTATTTAAATTTTTCTCAACAATGAGCAACATACCATTAATTTTATGTTGCTCATTGTTAAATGTTTTGTTAGAAAAATATTTAGAAATTTCATTTTTGGAATATCGAAATGCATATAAAATATCTTGATATGAATAATATTGATGCATATTTGTAAAAGAACCCTTATGCATAAATTTACCTACTCTCATTGCATTTATTCTATTCCACAAAAAACGAGGAAGAGCTTTATCGGAACCATAATGTAATATTTCATTTCTGATATATTCATTAAGTTCATTTCTTTGTTTCTTTTCTTCTTCTGTTAATTTATTTGAAGTTTCTTTTCTATTTTTCATAACATTATTTCTTATTCCTCTATCGTATTAAGAATAGCTTCTATCTTTTTGGCAACATCCATCGGGATAGAAGGAATGTCGTTGTAGTTCTTAATTCCATGCTCCTTATTAATTTTCTGGATTTCTAATAACATTGGTTTTGTTATTTTATTATTTGCCGCATAATTATTGAACTTATTAAAAATTTCAGACTTTAAATCATCTTCTTTTACTTTTTCTTTTTCAGCCATTTCATTTTTAATCAATTTATCATAATTTTTACTAAGTTCTTCATTATCTTCACTCTTAGTTTTTTCAAATTCTTCATCTGTCATAACATCGTCGATCTTAGAGCCTTTTACTCCTGCTTCAAACGCTTTCATAAAGTTTTCCGCAGATAATTCTAATTTTTCTGGAAGTCCGTCAAACCTACCTCCTGCTCTGATGACACCATTATTCAAAAAGTACATCATTCTTCTTGAAGACAGCACTCTCTTGACGTCGTAATCATCGACAACATTTCCACTTTTATCTTTAATTTCCTTATTGTATATTGTATCAGAAAAATCTTTTTCATTTACAATATTTACTACCATTTGACAAATATTAGAAACTGGTTCAAAGAAAGTAGACATTAAATTATTTGTGACCTCTTCGTACACAGTTCCCGTAACAGCATCACTATTTTCCTTTTTCTTTACATGTGAAAGGATAAAAACTGCATATCCGGCATCACTTAATCTGGATATTTCAGCTACCATTAATTCTGCTACTTTTCTTGGCCCTGCATTATATCCTCCCAATGCGGCATTTAAGCTAACAGGATATTTCCCTTTAAGCTTTCTATGCATTTCAAGAACTTCTTCCGTAGCAATTTCTACAAGTTTATCTAATGTATCAATGCAAACCATCTCGATTCCATATTCATTTTTATTAATAATTAAATCATCGAGAATTTGAACAAAACCTCTTTCTCCTGTTTCTTCGTCCAATTCTGCATCCCAAACTTTTGCATCTTCTACCTGTAACTGATCCAATGCATAGTATCCATTTTCATCTGCAATAGAAAGCAATAAGCCTTTTGTTGGTGTTTTATAATTATATAATACTAAGTCTCTAAACAGAGTGCTCTTTCCAACTTTAGATTCTCCCATAATCAAATAAGGAGGATATGCTTTTAAATCTGCCTTAATTCTATTTAATTTAAATCCCATATGCTAATCTCCCTTTCTTGGCTAAAATAAGCCATCAAACATTGAATCTAAATCAATGTCACCAATTTTAGATTCGTCTTCTGTATTTTTACTTGGCTCATCTTTTGTTTGATTTGAAGAATTTTTAGCTGATTGTTTTGGTGAAGGATTATCTTCATTAAGAGAAAATCTACTTACAATATCTTTCATAAAAGTTACTTCGTCCACTTTGTATTTTTTCTCTTCGTAATCTGGTCTTATAGAACCTAAGCCCTCTGTATTTTCATCCCCAACACGAACTACGCGAGGCCCTTTAAATGTAAATATTTTTTCTGAACTATTTTCGGAGATTACTTTTGAAACTGCTTCTTCCATAGTTAAGATGCCTGTTTCAACAAAAAATCTGGTATCTTCATCAAGATCCTCAAGCTGATAAGATGCTAAGCTTACTCCCTCTTTAATTTCTCCCATTGCTGTAATTGCCGCAAACCATCCATCGTGGAATTTAAACCATTTCTTAAACATATTGATAACAGCTTGAGATGAAGCAAAATCATCTTCGTAAATATAAAAATCCTTTGGCATCAGAACTGTTTCCTTTACAGGGATACTGTCATATTTCGAAACATATTCCGGTACATATGCATATACAGGAATTCTCTTTTTCTCTTTTTCTCTCTTTCCAATAGAATCCTTGTTAATCAAGAACATCTGAGAATAGGTTGCTTGTAAAGCCGCTTCGTCGCTTGCCAACTGAATTTTATTAATAATTTTTCTTGTTTGAATTTCTCCGTTGTAATAAGTATATTGAAGTACACCGTCAATTCTTACTTTTTGTCCATTGTTTAATGTCTTGTATAAGAACTCTATAAAATCATATGCAGATAAGAATTTTTCAGTAATTAATTTATCGTCTAAATCTTTCTGTAATCTTGCAATATAGAAACATCTTTCACCTACATCATAAAGCAAATCTTTATTAAATCTATCTTCCCATGCAATTGTAAAACTATTTGAATAATCATCCATACCATCAGGTTTTTTCCCATGTACATAGATCGGATATTCATTCATAGGATTGTGACCGCCCATAACTTCACAGAAAACTACGTTTCCATTTCCACAGTCCACGCTCAGATTGATTCTGTTATAAATGTAACCACTTGCGGATTCTTCCTGAATCCTAAAAGAATTATCATTTAAACGAATATTTCCAACTAATGTAAAATTTGATGCACCTTTTCTAATCTTAATTTTTTCCTCTTGTTTCATAATTCGTCCTCTCTTGAATTTGACAATTTGAATATTATTATGCTATTAGATTGTATATCCGTATTTTGATTTTGTCAATACTTTTTCACAAAAAATATTTTAAAAAATATTTAAGCATTTTTCTATACATTGAAAACCGCCCCATTTTAGTGTATGATGATATCTGAATTATGTTTTATTTCGTACAGCAGTTTTGCTGCAAAAGGAGGTGACTGCCATGACCTGCAGAGAGGCAGAGCGTCTGGTTATGCCTTATATCAATGGCAGTATAACAGATGAGGAACTGAAAGCATTTGTAGAACATATTGATCATTGCCCGGATTGCCGGGAGGAACTTGAGATATACTTTACAGTAGATGTGGGTATCAGGCAGCTGGATGAAGGTACCGGAAGCTACAACATCAAAGGTGCGTTGGAAACTGCACTGGAGCTTTCCCGCCAGCGGATCCACACGCTGAAACTTCTGCAAAATGCGATTTATGCAGTAAATACCCTTTGTTTCTGGTCTGTATTTGTGATACTGATCGTCCAGATCCGTATCTGGAGCCAGACTGGATTTTAAGAATAAATTATTGAAAAGGATTTTATATTATGGACAATAAACTGGTACTGATCGATGGACACAGTATTTTAAACCGGGCTTTTTATGGGGTTCCGGATCTGACCAATGCAGAAGGACTTCATACCAATGCAGTCTATGGCTTTTTAAATATCATGTTTAAGATATTGGAAGAAGAAAATGCAGACCATCTGGCGGTAGCCTTTGACCTGTCTGCGCCTACGTTCCGCCATAAGATGTATGATGCATACAAAGGCACCAGAAAACCGATGCCGGAAGAACTGCGGGAACAGGTACCTCTGATGAAGGAGGCACTGCAGACCATGAATATCCCTATCCTTACAATGGAGGGATATGAAGCGGACGATATCCTGGGAACTGTGGCAAAAAGATGTCAGGCGGAAGGAATCGAAGTATCTGTTGTTTCCGGCGACCGGGATCTTTTGCAGTTAGCGGATACCCACATTAAGATCCGTATCCCCAAGACCAGCAAAGGCAGCACACAGATCTATGATTATTATCCGGAAGATGTAAAAGAACAATACCAGGTAACACCAACGGAATTTATTGATGTAAAAGCTCTTATGGGAGATACTTCTGATAATATCCCAGGTGTGCCTTCTATTGGCGAGAAGACAGCGACTAATCTGATCGTATCCTATGGTTCTATTGAAAATGCCTATGCCCATGTAGATGAGATCAAGCCTCCAAGAGCCCAGAAAGCCCTTTCTGAGTATTATGACATGGCCCAGATGAGCAAGGAACTGGCAACGATCTGCATCACCTGTCCCATCCCATTTTCCTATGAAGAGGCTCTGATCGGCAATCTTTATACACCGGAAGCTTTTAAGTTTATGAAACGGATGGAATTTAAGTCCATCTTAAACCGTTTTGACTCTGCTTCCATGGAAGATAAGGAAAATGGTCCACAGAAGTCATTTAAGGAAGTTACAGATAAAAAAGAGGCGGAAAAGATCTTTAAGGCAGCGGAAAAAGCCGCTGTTACAGGTCTGCAGCTGATCACCGGAAGCAGGGCAAAGGTTTCGAAGGAAGCAGAACAGCTGACCTTCTCTTTTGATACGGATGGAACAGTCCATTCCGGCAAAAAGGCAAAATCTGCCTTTCTTCCTGTAACAGCCCTTGCGATCTGCACAGGTCCGGAAGAAATCTACTGTATCCGTGTGTCCGAGTCTCAGATCACAGACAGCTGGCTGACAGAAAAAGTACAAAACCTCTGTAAAAATGACACCGTTCATTCTGTCTGGGTCCTGGATCTTAAATCCATGCTGCCTCTGTTAAATCTTACAGACGAAGCACCGGTTTATGACGCAGGCGTTGCCGGTTATCTTTTAAATCCTTTAAAAGATACCTATGGTTATGATGATCTGGCAAGAGATTATCTTTCCATGACCATTCCTTCTAAAAGCGACCTGATCGGAAAAGAAAACCTGGGCGATCTGTTAGAAACAGGGGATGAAAAGGCGGTAACCTGTGCCTGCTATATGGGCTATATTGCCTGGAAAGCTGCAGAGCCTTTAAAGAGCCGCTTGGAGCAGGAAGAAATGTATAAGCTGTATACAGAGATCGAGATGCCTCTGATCTACAGCTTGTGGCATATGGAACAGGAAGGTGTCCTTGTAAAAAGGGACAAGTTAAAAGAATATGGAGATACCCTAAAAGTAGGGATCAAAAAACTGGAAACAGAGATCTATGCTGAAACAGGAAAAGAATTTAATATCAATTCCCCGAAACAGCTGGGAGAGATCCTGTTTGGTGAAATGCAGCTTCCAGGTGGAAAGAAGACCAAGACAGGTTATTCTACAGCAGCGGAAGTTCTGGAAAAACTGGCTCCGGAGCATCCGGTGGTACAGAAGATCCTGGATTACCGCCAGCTGACCAAGTTAAATTCTACCTATGCAGAAGGCCTTGCAGCTTATATCAGCGAAGACGGCCGTATCCATGGAAAATTTAACCAAACTATAACAGCTACGGGCCGTATCAGCAGTACAGAGCCAAACCTGCAGAACATTCCGGTGCGTATGGAACTGGGACGTCAGATACGAAAGGTATTTGTCCCGAAAGAGGGCTATATTTTTACAGATGCCGATTATTCCCAGATCGAACTGCGTATTTTGGCCCATATGTCCGGGGATGAGCGCCTGATCGAGGCTTACAGGGAGTCCAGGGATATCCATGCCACTACAGCATCCCAGGTATTCCATGTGCCTTTAGAGGAAGTAACCCCTCTTCAGAGAAGAAATGCAAAGGCAGTAAACTTTGGTATTGTATACGGCATCAGTGCTTTCGGCCTCAGTGGCAAAGGAATATATTGAACGGTATTTTGAGACTTATCCGAAAGTAAAGGAATTTCTGGACAGTCTGGTAAAGCAGGGAAAAGAGCAGGGATATGTGACGACTCTTTATGGCAGACGCCGTCCGATCCCGGAATTTAAGTCCTCTAATTTTATGCAGCGCCAGTTTGGGGAACGTGTGGCAATGAATTCCCCGATCCAGGGAACAGCAGCTGATATTATGAAGATCGCCATGATCGCAGTAGACAGGGAACTGCGAAAGAGAGGGCTTTCCTCCCGCATTGTTTTACAGATCCACGATGAACTTCTGATCGAGACTGCAGAAAATGAAGTGGAAGAGGTAAAAGAGATCCTTACAGACAAGATGAAACATGCTGCAAATTTAAAGGTTTCACTGGAAGTTGACGCGAAAACAGGAGCATCCTGGTTTGACGCAAAATAGATCATAAGCGTATAGGATACGATTAAGGAGCAGATCAGAACTATGTGCCAGGACAGAACAGATGATATGTTAGAGACACATTTTACATGTA
>OIAX01000487.1_pt1 | contig 13827 bp, 18 predicted proteins | sample 1580821 | NCBI WGS metagenome assembly OIAX01 (sample SAMEA3882524, study PRJEB24775) | human gut metagenome | biome: human-associated habitat; feature: intestine environment; material: feces | place: Netherlands | collected 2009/2010 | reverse complement strand
TGCGCAGCGAAGTCGCCGCTTATGATTCCTATCTGCGTGGCGAATGTTATGGGTTTGAGCTTTATAAAAACGGGGAGCTGTCGGATAGCTGCTGGGGCTTTATGGGTAACTTTTCCGATGTGTTGAAAGATATGGCGGTATACCTCCCGGATGAGTGCAAAGGGATGGTCGATCATCTGGAGGAACAGGAACGCCCGGCTACGATCATCAAGACGCTTTTGAAACATGCTAAAATTCAGGTCGATCAGGCAGCAAAAGCCTTTGAACACGCTTCCCGACAGCAGGTTCTTGGGGAAAGCCGGTAAAAAGTTATTTCCATATTATAAATACCGATTTTATCAGAAAGGAGGATGCTCTTGCAGGAAGATCTCGAACAACGAACGGTTTCTGTTTCTATACAGGCAGCAAAACTGTCAGGGCGGGTACTGCGTGCGGCTATTACTGCGGTACTCCAAAAGATGGAACAGGAACGCACAATGCCAAAAGTCGGACGCAACAGCATGAAGCGGCTGACTTATAAAGACCCCGGAGCCAATACCATTGAAGTTTCAGGGCGAATCCGCTCTTTTGAACGGTATGCCAGGAAACATCAGGTACGCTACCATATAGAAAAGGAACTTGGGACCGATCCCCCAAAATGGACGGTATATTTCAAGGCAAACCAGGCGGATGCACTGACGGCAGCTTTTAAGGAATATACAAAGAAAGACCTTACACGCAGCACCAGACCGTCGCTGCTTATACAGCTTCATAAGTTCAAAGAACTGGCACAGTCGCTTGGCCGTGACCGTGTAAAGAACAAAGAACACGGAGGACCGGAACGATGAAGATCGATGCAGAAACATTGAAAAAACAGGTCATTCTCCATCTTCCGTATCTTCTGTTCCTTCTGGTATTTGCCAAGCTGGGCGAGGCGGTGCGGCTGGCTCCCGGAGCAGACGCTTCCCAAAAGCTGTTAGGACTGTCCGAAGGCTTTGCCCTTGCGTTTCAGAGTATGTGGCCGGGGGCGGCAATGGACTGGCTGATTGGTTTATGCGGTGCAGCCATTATGCGGCTGGCAGTCTATCTTAGAGGGAAAGACGCTAAGAAATACCGCAAAAATGTGGAATACGGTTCAGCTCGTTGGGGAAATAAAGCCGATATTGCCCCGTTTATGGACCCAAAGCCGGAAAACAATATCATTCTTACCCAAAGTGAAGGACTGATGTTAAACGGAAGGCCCAAAAATCCGGCCAATGCAAGAAATAAAAATGTACTGGTAGTCGGAGGATCAGGTTCGGGAAAAACGCGCTTTTTCATCAAGCCCAATCTGATGCAAATGCACAGTTCCTACGTCGTCACCGATCCGAAGGGTTACAATGATGTAGGACAGAGAAAATATCACAACAACAAAATGCGGTATTTCCTGTGCCCTACATAGAAACTGAGAAAGGAGGAAAAAGCCGATGGCGGTAAAGAAAATCAAGTATACGGCACTCTATGAGCGTTTGTCCAGAGATGACGAGATGCAGGGCGAATCAAACTCCATAGTCAACCAGAAACGCTATCTGGAGGAGTATGCACAGGCTCAGGGCTTCAAGAATATCCGGCATTTTACAGATGATGGCTACTCCGGCACCAACTTCAAGCGTCCTGGCTTTCAGAAAATGATTGCTGCGATAGAAGCCGGTGAGATTGATGTTGTCTGCGTCAAAGACCTGTCCAGGTTTGGGCGTGACTATTTGAAAGTCGGATTTTACACCGAAATCATGTTCCCCGAAAAAGGTGTCCGCTTTATCGCCATCAACAACAGCGTAGACAGTGCCAATCCAACGGAAAACGACTTCACACCGTTTTTGAACATCATGAATGAGTGGTATGCAAAGGACACCAGCAACAAAATACGAGCCATTTTCCGTTCCCGGATGCAGGATGGCAAGCGGTGCAGCGGCGCAATCCCCTATGGGTACAGGCGTGACCCAGAGGACAAAAACCATCTTCTGATTGATGAAGAAGCCGCAAAGGTTGTTCGCAGGATTTACCAGATGGTTATTGATGGCATGGGAAGCCAAGCCATAGCCAATCAGCTGACCGCTGATAATGTGTTGATCCCCTCTGCATATCTGGAGCAGTCCGAACATGGAGAAAGCCGTAATCACAGCTACCATGACCCCTGCCGCTGGAACTGTACCGCAGTATCCTACATTCTGGACAAACAGGAATATATGGGGCATACGGTTCTGGGCAAGACCATCTGCGAGAACTTCAAAACCAAGAAACGCCGGAAAGCAAGACCAGATGAGCTGATTATCTTTGAGAACACCCATGAACCGATTATTGATGCAGAAACATGGCATCTGGTTCAAAAACTTCGTAGAAGAACAAGACGCAAACTGGCAAACGGAAGCTATTCGCACCGCCTTTCTGGGCTGGTGTACTGTGCAGATTGTGGCAAACGCCTTTCCTATTCAAGCCCACAGTCACAGCACAGACCAGATGGAAAAACCTATGATGCAGACAGTAGTTTTCGTTGCCCCACCTACAAGTCCATGTATGGCGAATGCACCATGCACTATATCAAATCTTCCACTCTGGACAAGCTGGTTGATGAAGCTGTCCGAAAAATTGCCCGGTATGTTTTGAGGAATGAACAGGCATTTTTGGAACAAGTCAGGGTGCTAACCAGTGCCGACCAGAAGCATACGCAATCAGAGGACAAAAAAGAGCTGGTAAACATCAAAAAAAGGATTGCAGAGCTGGATAACTACATCAAGCGACTGTATGAAGGCAATGCTTCCGGTAAAATTCCTGACCGCCAGTTTGAAAAGCTCATGGCTCAATATGACAGTGAGCAACAGGAACTGGAGGAACGAGTAAAAGAGATTGAAGTGAGCATCCATGAGATTCAGCAAGAATCAGAAAATGGTCAACAGTTTGTGCGTCTGGTACAGAAGTACCGTGACCTTACAGAAATTGACCAGACCGCTCTCAATGAGTTTATTGACAAAGTAGTTGTCCACGAAGCAACCGGCGGCAGAACAGCAGACCGAAGCCAGCAAATTGATATTTACTTTAATTTCATTGGTCAGTTTATGGTGGAAGATACCGAAGAAGAACTGCTGATGCAGGAACAGGAAGCACAAAGGCTGGCTGATCTAAAAGAGCGTGAACGAAAAGACCGCAGAAACGAAACCGTCCGCAGGTACAGGCAGCGTAAAAAGGAACGGGAAGTCAAACAAGCGGAATCTGTTTCTGGATAATTCGCTGCGAGAAAGGAGTGTGATTTTCTTGTGGGTAGTTAGGTTTATTCGCAAAGACGGTAAGCCCGATGAAGAATATTTTTACCCGACTTTTTCTGATGCAGAGTATCATAGGCGTTTATTTGAGAATGATTCTTCTGACCTTTATGAAAGAATTGAAGTTGTTGAGCTGTGAAAAAATGGAGGTTACTATGCAAGACTTAAAACCGAGAATCCATGAAAACGGCATGGACTATGTGCTGGTGGGCGATTACTATGTGCCGGATTTGAAACTGCCAGAGGAACACCGCCCTCTGGGAAAATGGGGACGGATGCGCCGAGAATATCTGAGAATCACCAATCTGGGGCTGCTGAATGAGCTGATTTTGAGCGGAAATCTCTGGACTTATCTGGCAGACCTGAACGAACAGGCAACGGACAGGCTGCACCTGATTATCCGCCAGATGGCAGAAGCCGAGGGTGTGACCGAAGCCATGAAAGCTGAAAATCAGATGTTATGGGTGCAGTCCATGAACTCCATCCGCAGCCGGGCTGAAGAAATCATCAAGGCAGAGTTAATCTACTGCTGAAGGGAGGTGGTGTTATGATTTTGGAAGAGATGTACAGCGGGAGGTTTTATCCATGTGAAACGGTTGTCCCTACATCGGAAGTATACCGCAAGGCGGTCAAAGCCTGTGAGAACCTGATGGAGCAGCTGTCCCAGCGGCTCAGCAAAGAGGACTATGAGCTGGTGAAGGAACTCCGGGCGCAGACAGCAATCGCCCAATGTGAAGAAAGCGAAAGCCACTTCAAATACGGCTTTTCCGCTGGGCTGATTGTTCAGCATGAAGCCTATGAACAGGTCAATGGGGAGAAATAGCCATGTTTCTGATAAAGCTGTTGGCATTGCCGCTAATAATAGCTGTGACCCTGATTCAATGGGTGGCAATCTTTCTGACTTCCTTTTCTGCTATCCTGTTTGACCTGCTGGCAGGAATTATCTTCATGATTACACTTGCCGGGCTGATATTTGGAGTGTGTACCGGCATGGAAGCATTGAAAATGCTGGCAGTCAGCTTTGCAATCTTCATCATCCCCCAGATAGCGGAATGGCTGATTGAAAGAATTGTAGACTTAAACTACGGACTGCGTGATTTTATCAAGTCCTGACCCGACAATTTCATATCGTTCACAAAGCGACAGGTATTCCTATGGGAACTATCTGCCGCTTTTATTTTTATCAACTTCAAGGAGGACTATTTTATGAAAATGAGCATTGGCGAAAAGAAAATCCTGTTTGTCTTTGGCTGCCCCAACCGTGAAGCAACGGTGGAGCGTCTGTATCAGGTGGCACACCTGATTCCCGATCCTGCCGGAAGGAAAGCCGTGGAAGCTCTGGCTGAGAAGCTGGACAGCGAGGGCGTAGAAAAGTGGTATCGCTGCTTTTTCTACAATATGAAGCTGGAGATGGAAGCCTATTACCGGCACAAGGCTATTTTGTATCGCATCGTGGGCGGCAGTATGGAGGTTGACAATGACGAGATTGACGAAGATTGAGAAAGAAACCATCATCCTGTTCAACGAGGGAGAAAGCACTGCCAGCATCTACACCTACAATGCCGGGCTGAAAAAGCGGCTGGCTGCGTTCAGCAAAAAATATCCTGACCTATGCCAGATGGAAAAGCCGGAGCATCTGGGCGGCGTGTCCTATCTGATCGACAAGTCCCGTCTGTCCATCCGCTTGCAGCCCCCATACAGCGAGGAACGCAGGCAGAAAGCCAGTCAGTACGCCCGGCGAAATGGTTTCAGTGGCAAGACCAAGTAATGTAACAATAAGGGCTGATTTGCGGTCAGAATGTCGGGTCTGCACCCGATGTTCTGACCGCAATATATGTGGGGGCAATGCCAGTAAAGCGATTTGAACTTCTTGTTCTAAAACGCTTGTTCGATTTGCGTATATTGAAAATGTGTCCATATAAGTCCATTGTTGTCCGCTGTTTTCCCTCATTTTATTGACATTCGGGGGTTCGTATATTAGAATATATAATAGCGAAAAACAGAGTGGAGGAATTAACCTATGGATACGGAACTGTTAACTGTTTCTCAAACAGCTCAATATCTACAGCTTTCTGAAAAAACTATACGACGAATGATTGGAAATGGTAGTTTGCCAGCTTCAAAACTTGGCAATCGTACTTGGCGGATTCGTGCGTGTGATGTTGATGAATATGTGTCTAACTCTTGTCAAAATAAACCCGCATACAGCATAACAAATCTCCCAGAACTGGAACTGGAAACCCCGGAGCATCCTCGCCTGATCTCCCTGTTTTCAGGTTGTGGTGGAATGGATTTAGGGTTCAAAAAAGCAGGATTTGACATTGTGTTTGCAAATGACTTTGATGCAGATGCTCAAGCAATATACTCACTCAACTTAGGCGAAATAGATAAGCGTGATATATTATCGGTTGGTGAAGATGAAATTCCAGATGGAGATATCTTAACCGCTGGTTTTCCGTGCCAGCCTTTTTCTAATGCAGGTAATCGGAAAGGCGTCCACGACTCTCGTGGTATGCTATACAAAGAGTGTCTGCGTATAATTCAAAAAAAGATGCCGAAAGTAATTGTCTTTGAAAATGTTAAAGGTTTGCTTTCGACAAAGTATATTGATGGACGCAATTTAGCAGAAGTCATTGTTGAAGATTTGTCTAACATGAATGGCGTGGGATATAATGTCGTGCATCAGCTTGTAAATGCATCGGATTATGGTGTCCCTCAAAACCGTCAACGAGTTTTGTTTGTGGGTGTCCGCAAAGACTTGGGCATTACCTTTGAATTTCCCAAAAAGCAAACTAAAGAAAATCTGACGCTGCGTCACATTTTAGATGTGCCGCAGGAAGTAGCCAACAATGTGGATTGGGCACTTTCGCCGCAAGCACTGGACATGATTAGATTTATTCCCGAAGGTGGCTCGTGGAAAGATGTTCCATATGAACATTTAGCTCCTCGTTTCCAAAGAATCCGAGATAACATGAAAAAGTACCATTCGCCCAACTTTTACCGTCGTTTTTCAAGAGATGAGATTTGTGGAACTATGACAGCATCTGCTCAGCCGGAGAACTGTGGCATTATACATCCTACTGAAAACAGAAGGTTTACTGTACGAGAAGTTGCCCGCATTCAGACTTTCCCCGATGATTTTAACTTCTTAACAGATACAGCACGAAACATTACAGCAATGTATAAAGTCATAGGAAATGCTGTGCCGGTTATGTTGGCATACAATATCGCTTCGGCAATAATGGAGCAAGTATTTAAGAAAAACACAAGTGAAAAGTAAGGGGATAAGAGAATGGATACAGATAAAGCATATCTATTGGGGTTAATCATAGGTGGAGGTGTATTTGGAAACGCAGAAGATGTTTTCAGCATTCGCCTACCATATAAAAAATGGGGTTCATATCTTGAAAATCCACAGCGTGCTGGAGAAATTGCAGGAGATATTCTACGCAAAGTAGGGCAAATGTTTCGGGCTGTCTATGACCTTTCTGTTCAATATGAAACCACTCCCGGAGGGACTTGGACAATTCTTTGCGAAGGCGATACAACAGCGGTAAAAAATGACCTTATGCATTATGGCATTGTGTGTGAAGGCGAGCTTCGTGGAAGTGCCGATATAAGCCAGGTTGTATCAGAATTAGTTGATGATAATCTTAAACGCCGCTTTATTGCTGGATTAGCTGATACAATCGGAAGTATGGCAAAATCACAGCGCCGTTTTACCGATGAGCATCAAATTATTTCTTTTGAAATCAAGGGCTACAACTTTAAGTTCGTATGTGATTTGTGTCGACTGTTGTACAGCATAAATTGTATTCCCGATCAGGTAAACTGGAATCATCCAAATATCCATTGCACAAACGATTCATACTACGCTCAATGGAACAAAGGCTTTAAGCTGCGAATTTTATTGGATCAATATGCTCAGTTTGGTGCATTTGCGTTTAGAACTAAAGCAGAAACATCAAATGAAAATCGTAGATTACAAAGAGAAACTCATGCTGCGGAAAGATGTGAAACGAGGGATATGCATTTCACTCCGTCCACAGTGCATCCAGCTGAAAATGATACTCGTTTGCCAGAACTGATTAGAGGTGGGCATTACATTCATTTCAGACATTTTTGTACGGTAATGGGCTGTGAACACGCTCCATACTGTAAAATCAGGGAACAGTTTGAGCATATTGGGGAACTGATTAACCCATTCCCGATTTTGCATAAGGATAGCTACATTCAGATTGAGGAGATTATTCAAGCAGATCCCCTACTGTCGGGACGGGAATACACTTCTCTTAATGTAAATATTGGAACCCTGATAGACCAGTACAAGGAAGATAAAACAGCTTTGTTATACGGCACTACTGCGAATACTGGTTATCCAATAGCCGAAATTCTCCAAGCGGTTGCCTATGTCATTGCAAACGATGACGAACTCTCTGGCAAGCGTCCAAAAGGATATTTTCAAATTGTTGAACGCCATTCACATGATGACGCAGATTTATCGGTTGAAATAAGAAAGCCTGATCTTCTCACACCATTGGTTATTGTAGGAAACGGTCGTGGTGCTTTAATTGGTGCTCGGAATCCTAATGTTTACAAACGCTTGGTAACAAATTCGCCGGACAATGAATATAAATTGCTCGTTCGTCAAATTACTGAGGAGGACTTACGAGATGCCCGGTAAACGCAGCCGAAATGAAGTTTCGTATTATCCAGAAATCCAAACTTTTATAGAAGCTCAGCTTAAAAGTAATTTCAGAGCGAAACGCCACAAAGAACTCAGTGTTTTTTGGGGTATCGGCGAACTGAAAACCAATTTGCAAAGAATTATTTCCGAACATCCAGATAAATGTACCTGCGTTAAAAATTTTGCGAATCGAGTGCCCCCGCTAAACCTTGATATTTTTGCTTTGATTACTGATGGAACGCAATTTGAGATTTTAATTCTTGAAGTCAAGCTGATGAATAGTGCAGGGCTTAAAGAATGGTCACAACTTGTTGGATACTGCTTGGTTTCAGGCGCAAAATATGGTTTGCTGGTTAATATTGATAATGGGGCAAGTCCACGCTTAGCGCATATTCTTTCTACTGAAACCCATATTTCTGATATTCAGACCATAGTTGACGGAGAGAGTCATGAACATTGTCTTGGATTTATGCAGTGGGATAGTCTAACGCAGAATTTTGAATATAGTAATCTGGGGCTAATCAAGTCATTGTCCGAGTTAAGCAATCATTTAGCGGATGAATTTTCATCTTAAAAACATAAAAATAGTGACCAAGCCAAAGGCGATCAACCGTAAAAAGTTGGTCGCTTTTGTTTTGCCCATTATTCAGAAAGGAGCCTGACCCCCATGAATGAAAAACTGGAAAAGCTGAACCGTCAGAAAACCGCAGCCGAGAAAAAGCTGATTGCCGCCCAGCACAGGGAGAAGCAGCTGGAGCATGAACGGAAACGCCTAACACGGAGCGAGAGAACCCACCGGCTTTGCACTCGTGCCGGGATGCTGGAGAAGTTTCTGCGTGAGCCTACTCTGCTGACCAATGACGATGTGATGGAACTTCTGACCTTCCTCTTTCACGGTGAAGCCGCCCAAAAGAAGTTGGACACACTCATTGAGGAGCGGAGAAAAAGGCTGACAACGGACGGCATCGAGAACCCCTTGTTTTAACAAGGGCGCAATTATACACCGCCTAAAGGTGGTGCATTGCGTTCTGCCGAAAGCCCCTTGCAGGGAGCTGATGATTTCCGCACAGGATAAACCCTCTGCTCCAATCATCCAGTGGAAGCTGCACTTCCCCTGCACTGGCTAAAGCCAGCTACCCCTTTGCCCCCTGCTGTCCGAAAATCCCTGCCGGACAGGAATTTCCGAACAACAGGAATAGAACCCGATGACCTGACCGCTTGCAGCTTTGCAGACGGTCTTTTGTTTTGCCAAAGGAGATGATGAAGTGGCAAACCCTCATTTTGAAATCAAAATCACGAAGCGGAGCAAACGGCAGTCAGCTGTTGCCGGAGCTGCCTACCAGAGCGGCGAGAATCTGTTTTCCGAGTATGACCAGAAGCACAAAGACTACCGAAAAAAGGAAGGCGTGGTCTACACGGAAATCATGCTGCCGTCCCATGCCCCACCGGAATACGCCGACCGAGAACAGCTCTGGAACGCAGTGGAAGCCGTTGAAAACCAGTGGAACTCTCAGCTTGCCAGACGGTTTGTGCTGGCACTGCCCAGAGAAGTGCCGGAGGAATTTTATCCGCAGATGGTGCAGGACTACTGCAACCAGTTTTTTGTTTCCAAAGGCATGATTGTTGATTTTGCCATCCATGACCCCAAGCCACCGGGACACAACCCCCATTGTCATGTGATGCTGACTATGCGGGCAATGGACGAGCATGGAAAATGGCTTCCCAAAGCCAGAAAGGTTTATGACCTTGACGAGAATGGCGAGCGTATCCGACTCCCGTCCGGGAACTGGAAAAGTCATAAGGAGGACACTGTTGACTGGAACGAGCAGTATCATGGGCAGGAGTGGCGTACCGGCTGGGAAACAGTGCAGAACCGTTATCTGGAAATGGTGAACAGCCCTGTCCGTGTCGATCTCCGTTCCTATGAAAAGCAGGGGCTGGACATCATCCCCACCGTCCACATGGGAGCAGCTGTCACACAGATGGAACGCCGTGGCATCCAGACCAATATTGGCAATCTGAATCGGGACATCAAAGCCGCCAACCGCATGATGAGCGTGATCCGCAGCACCATTCAGAATCTGCGTGACTGGATCAGCGATATTCTGGAAGCCCGGAAAGAGCTGCTGGCAGAGAAGAAGCCGGAAACCGCATCACCCGACCTTATCAACCTTTTGCGGGATTATCTCAATCTGCGAAAGGCAGAACGCCGGGATTGGTCAAGATACGGTCAGCAAAAAGGTGCAACGAAAGATTTACAGTCCTTTGTCAACGCCACCAATTATCTGAAAGACCATGAGATTTTTACGCTGGAACAGCTGGACAGTGTGCTGGAGGAAGTGAAACAGAAATCCGGCAGCGTCAGCACCGGCATGAGAAAAGCCGAGAGCCGCATGAAAGTGATTACCGGCATACAGAACGCCGTTGCCGATTGTCAGCAGCATAAAGCTGTCCATGACAAGTATGTGCGAATCGGCTGGAAAACGGTGCAGTCCGTTTATGCGGAAAGCCACCGGGACGAGCTGGACGCATACAACAAGGCGTATCGTTTTTTGAAAAAGCATGGTGTTGACTTGAATGTTGATCTGGAAGCCCTGCAAGCGGAGTATGAACAGCTGCAAACTTCTCACGCAGAATATACCGGGCAGCTGGCGGCAGTGCAGGAGGAATTGAAGCCGCTGAAAGAAATCCGTTACTGGGTCAACAAGGTACTCGCCCCAGAACAGGCAGAGGTCAAAAAGAAGCCGGAGCCGAAGCACTCTGTCACCGAGCAAATCAAGGACTATCAGGAGGAATCCAGAAAAAAGGACGAGCAGCACCGGCAGGAGAAAAAGCAGAATATGGAACTGTAAGGCATCTGATTTTCAAAAGAAATCGGGTGCCTTTTGTTTTGCCAGGAGGTGGAATTTTGAATGTATTTGAAGCGGTCAAACAGAATGTGACCACCAGACAGGCAGCGGAGCTGTATGGCATCCCTGTCAGCAGAAACGGCATGGCGGTCTGCCCTTTTCACAATGATAAAAACCCCAGCATGAAACTGGATAGGCGTTTTCACTGCTTTGGCTGTCAGGCTGATGGGGATGCAGTGGATTTTGTTTCCCAGCTGTTTCAGCTGCCCAGCAAGGAAGCCGCCATGAAGATTGCTGATGATTTTGGGATTGCCTATGACAACCGGCAGAAGCCGACCGTCAAACCCCATATCCGGGAACCTACCCCAGAGCAGAAATATAGACAGGAAGAAATGCACTTCTACAAGGTCTTATGCGAATACTTCCACCTTCTCCAGAAATGGGAACAGCAGTATGCCCCGCAAACGCCGGAGGATGACCTGCATCCTCTCTTTGTGGAAGCCCTGCAAAGGAAATCCTACACAGAGTATCTGTTGGATAGTTTTCTGGACGGATCGCCGGAAGAATGCCGGGAGATTGTAGCACAGCAAGGAAAAGAGGTGATGAAACTTGAGCAGCGAATTGCAGAATGGACAGCAGCCGGAACTCTGCACCGTGGAACAGGTCAGAAGCAGCCTGGAACAGACCGAGAAAGGTAAGGTATCCAATGCCGCCGCCAACTATAAACGGGTGTTTCAGCTTGACCCTCTGCTGAAAGGAGCTATCCGAAAAAATCTGCTGACAGAACGAGTGGATATTGTGAAGCCCCTCGGCTGGTATCGGGACAGCCCGACCCTGACCGATGTGGACATCAAATATCTGCTCTTGTATTTTGAGGAAAACTATGGACTGACCATTGAGAAAAAGATACAGGATGCCGTGATGGTGATTGCCAACGAAAACCGCTATCACCCTGTCCGGGATTTTCTCAATGCTTTGCAGTGGGACGGTACGGAGCGCATCCGCTATTGTCTGCACCGGTTTCTGGGAGCTGATGCCGATGATTACACCTATGAAGCCATGCGGTTGTTCCTGCTGGGAGCAATCTCACGGGCGTTCCGTCCCGGCTGTAAATTTGAAATCATGCTCTGTCTGGTGGGCGGTCAGGGAGCTGGAAAGTCCTCGTTCTTTCGGCTGCTGGCAGTTCAGGATGACTGGTTTTCCGATGACCTGAAAAAGCTGGACGATGAAAATGTGTACCGCAAGATGCAGGGACACTGGCTGATCGAGATGTCGGAGATGATTGCCACCGCCAATGCCAAGAGCATTGAAGAAATCAAATCCTTTCTCAGCCGCCAGAAGGAAACCTATAAAGTGCCATACGAAACCCACCCGGCTGACCGAAAACGGCAGTGTGTGTTCTGCGGCACTTCCAACACGCTGGACTTCCTGCCCCTTGACCGCACCGGCAACCGCCGTTTTGTGCCAGTCATGGTACATCCTGAGCTGGCAGAAATCCACATTCTGGACGATGAACCGGCAGCAAGAGCCTATCTCATACAGGTTTGGGCAGAAGCAATGGAGATTTACCGCAGCGGAAACTTCAAGCTCCGATTCAGCCCGGCAATGAACGAATATCTGAAAGTCCACCAGCGTGACTTCATGCCGGAGGATACCAAAGCCGGACAAATCATTGAGTATCTGGAAAAGTGTTCGGATAACATGGTCTGCTCCAAGCAGCTGTTCCGGGAAGCCCTGGGACACAGCTTTGACGAGCCGAAGCAATGGGAAATCCGGGAGATCAACGACATTATGAACAACAGCGTGACCGGCTGGAGGGCATTTTCCAATCCCCGGTACTTTCGCAGCCCTTATGGGCGGCAGAAAGGCTGGGAGCGCATCCAGCCCGACAACGGAGGCGGAGATTTTCAGGAATTAACGCCGGAGGAAGTGGAGCAGCTGGAACTTCCCCCTGAGTGGCTAAAGTAAAAAATCAGTGCCGGTTGCCGTTTTGTTGTCGAGCCGGTTGTCGGTCTGGTTGTCGGGCGAAAGTCTGAAAACCCCTGATTTGACGGGCGTTTTCTCTCTACTGACAACCATGACAACCGACTTTTATAAAAAAAGAAGAAAAAGAAAATAGAGCATCTGCCCGACAGAGTTTTAAGGTTTTCTGATGTCCGTTGTCAGGACTTCGTTGTCAGCCTTTCCTTTGTCGGGCTTTTTTACAGGAGGTGTCGCACATGGAACAGGCAACAGCCAAAGCGAAAGCAGTACAGACAGCGGAGCACACACCCGCAACCATGGTGAGAAAAATTGGCAAGACAACCTACAAGGTGTGCATCCATTTTAGCCAAACAAGCAAGGAAACAATGGAGGATAAGTTGCTGCGTTTAATCAAAAATGACATCCGAAACGGAGCATGAAACACTTGAAAAGTCCTATCGCCACAGGCTTTTCCAGCGGTCACAAAGAATTTTCAAATAAATGCACATTCTGTCTTGACGAAATGCTTCCGAAAGGCAGCATCGTGGTCGAATGTGGAAAATTACTCCAGCGGAACCAGTATAAGATCAAGATACTGAACACGATTAACTTCAAAAAGTCCCACCACTACAACCCCTTCGCGTATCTCCACAGCGAGAAGGACATTCTGAAGCTGGTCACGACGCTGATTGCCAACACGCAGGGGGACGGAAAATCCGGCGACGACTTCTGGCGCAAGGCGGAGACGCTGCTCTACACGGCGCTCATCGGGTATATCTACTACGAAGCGCCGGTGGAGGAGTAGAACTTCGCCACCCTCATCGAAATGATCAACACCATGGAGGTGCGGGAGGACGACGAGGACTTCAAAAATCCCGTCGATCTGATGTTTGAGGAACTGGCAAAACGGGAGCCGCATCACTTCGCCGTGCGCCAATATGCCAAATATCGCTTAGCGGCGGGCAAAACAGCGAAAAGTATTCTAATTAGCTGCGGCGCGCGCCTCGCTCCCTTTGACATTCAGGAGCTGCGGGAGATCACGGCGTATGACGAG
>OIAX01000458.1_pt1 | contig 14553 bp, 10 predicted proteins | sample 1580821 | NCBI WGS metagenome assembly OIAX01 (sample SAMEA3882524, study PRJEB24775) | human gut metagenome | biome: human-associated habitat; feature: intestine environment; material: feces | place: Netherlands | collected 2009/2010 | reverse complement strand
TTGCAACAATGGAAGTAGGACAGACCATCAACATCCATCTGATGCCGGAAGAAGCATACGGCCAGCCAAATCCGGACGCGATCTTTGAACTGGAGATCGAGCAGCTTCCAGGTTCTGAGGATCTGACTGTAGGCCAGCAGGTATATCTGACCAATCAGATGGGCCAGCCATTCCCTGTAAAAGTTACTGCAAAGACAGAGAAGACCATTACTTTTGACGCAAATCATGAAATGGCAGGAAAAGAGCTGAACTTTAAGATCGAGCTGGTAGAAGTGAAATAATAAAAATTTAATTTCTGGACGGAAGTAAATATAGAAAGCAGCAGTGTATATTTTACCCGCATTTCCACATACTACCCATAAGACACACAATATGGAAACAGAGATGTTTTGTGGTATGCAGGAGGAATAAACGTTATGAAAGCTACAGGAATCGTAAGAAGGATCGATGACCTTGGACGTGTGGTGATCCCAAAAGAGATACGAAGGACCTTGCGTTTGCGGGAAGGAACACCTTTAGAGATATTTACAGACCGTGAGGGGGAGATCATTTTAAAGAAATATTCCCCTATGGTGGAGCTGGCTGCTTTTGCCGGACAGTATGCAGAGGCCATGTCCCAGGCAACGGGCCTGATCGTGTGCATCACGGACCGGGATCAGGTGATCGCAGTATCCGGCGGTGCCAGAAAAGAACTGCTGCAAAAAGCCATCAGCCCTTCCCTGGAGCGGGTGATCGGTGAACGCCAGGTCGTGCAATCCGGAAAAGATGAAAAAAGCTTTGTCCAGCTGGTAGATGAAGAATTAGAAGGTATTACCGCCCAGGTGGTAGCCCCTATTATCTGCGAAGGCGATGCAATCGGCGCTGTAGCCATTATGAGCCGGGAGCCAAGAGCGCGGTTTGGAGAAATGGAAATGAAGCTGGCTGCCACTGCCTGCGGATTTTTAGGACGGCAGATGGAAAGCTGAAACAAAGAAATATGGATCAGTAATAGGAATAATAGGAACAGCAATGCAAAAGCCCCCAGGCAAAACCTGGGGGCTTTTGGCAAGAGAAAAAAGTTAAGTACCTAATATGAGAAAGGGCAGTCAGTCCCTTTTCATCAGATTAAAAATGTACAGAAGGTTTCAGAGAATACGCAGCAGAAGAAGACTGCCACATATCCAATGAGGAATGGGATCTCTGCTTTTGCAATATCGCCCATTTTCAGACCGGATACGGTAGAAGCGGAGAAGATGTTTACTGCAACCGGAGGTGTCATGGTACCAACTACGTTGGAGATGCACACAATCATGCCGAAGTGGATCACGTCAATGCCCATACTCTGGGCAATAGGCCAGAGGACCGGTACTAAAAGAACGGCAATCGCGGTTCCTTCCATGAATGTACCGAAGATCAGCAGGATAATGGCAACTACGAAGCAGAACAGCGCGGAATTTAAATGCATGCTGATAACTGCGTTTACCAGTGCCTGGGAAGCGCCTGAGAAGGTAAATACCCAGGAGAAAGCGGTAGAAGCTGCGATGATGAATAAGATCATGGCAGAGCTTTTCGCGGAATCTTTTAAAATGGGGACCAGTTCTTTTACAGTCAGTTCTTTGTAGATGAACAGTCCGGCAATGGCAGCCCATACAACTGCGATGGCAGCACTTTCTGTTGCTGTCAGCATACCGGAGTAGATGCCGCCAAGGATGATGATGGGGGTCATCAGCGCCGGGATGGCATCTAAGAAGATCTTAAAGATCTCAGAAGGGCTGCGCTTTACAGCCTGTTTTGGCCAGTTTTCCTTTTTTGCGTAAAAGAGAACTTCTGTCATTAATACAAGCATGATCACAATACCGATGAGCATGCCCTGTTTAAACATGTTTCCAACAGAAGCGCCTGTTAAAGTACAGTAGATGACCATGATGATAGATGGGGGGATGATCGGTCCAAGACCACCGGATACAACTAACAGTCCGGCTGTACGGTCACCTGGGTAGCCAAGCTTTACCATATCATTGTAGAGCATGGTACCGATAGCAATAACAGTTGCAGGAGCGGAACCGGATAAGGCTGCGAAGAATGCGCAGGCTAAAACCAGTGCCAGGCTCATTCCGCCGCGCACATTGCCTACCAGGCAGTTGGCGAAATTTACGATACGGCGGGAGATGCCACCTTTGGTCATCAGATTTCCGGCGAGTACGAAGAAAGCGATGGCCATAATGGAAGTAGACTGCAGTCCGCCGAAGATACGCTGTGCGATAACGGTGGAGGAAGCGGACAGACCGCCGAATACTACGGAGCAAAGGGAAGCCACTCCCAGGGAGATGGAAACCGGAACTCCTACAATAAGACATACAGCAAACGCTGCGAAAAGGATGATACCTGCACTCATGCTTCTGCCTCCTTATTCTTTAAATCGATGATCTTTTCTACGAGGATCACAGTCTGGATCAGTAAGATCAGTCCAAAGGTAAGTACCAGTGAGAAATACATGGCAGACATAGGGATCTTTAATACAGGAGTTGTCTGACCAGTCTGGATCTGTTTTAAAAATAAGGCGGTGCCGGCCTTTAACATAACAGCGGTAAAGACCTCTAACACGATCTGCTCAACAATGGATACCACTTTTTTGGTGACTCCGTGAAGCTTTTCAATAATAGCGGTAACAGCAACCTGTGTGCCGTCACGAAGACCTACTTCTGTTCCTAACAGTGCCATATAGATCATGCTGTACATGGCTACCTCTTCAGTCCATGGCATGGAAGCCTTGATAAAGTTGCGGTTGACGACTGCTACAAAGTAGGCAGTTACCATGGCGACAAACGCAACGATCATAATGGCATATTCTACTTTTGTGACATAGGACAGCAGCTTTTTAATACCTTTCATAGTTCCCTCTCCAATCTCATTTTCCGACCTCTTTCAGAGCATGTTTTCAGTTGTCTGCCAGCAGATGATTTTGATGCAAACATTTTGTTGCAGTTCAGTCATGACATCTTCTTGTTTCCATGTTCATGAAAACAAGAAGCATGGTGGTTCACCATATGCTGATTTGTATGAGAAAGCGCTTATGCAAGCAGGCTTGCAACACACTTTTTCATACAAACCAGCGCATGACTGAACTGTAACAAAATAATAAGATGTCTGATGTAATTAAAATACCACATCAGACATCTTACGTCAATGTATTATCAGAAAATTAACACGATTTTAATATCAAAAAGATGATATTATATTTATTAACGACATTTTAACAACAATTAATATTGTTTTCAAACAAATCTAATTGCTGCTGCCATTTTGTATCAGCCACTGTGTAAAATAATTTCGGATCACACTGAAAGGTGCCGGACCTATATCCAGGAGAAAGCGGTTAAATTCTAACAGGGAGAAGTTGGCTCCCAGTCTTTGCTGTGCTTCTTCTCTCATATTTAAAAATTCCAGGTAACCAGTGTAATAGGAGAGGTAGTTGGAAGGATTTTCCACTACTTCATAGTAAATGGAAGAGATGACAGAAGGATCATCGATCTGGAAGTACATAGTCAGATAATCATTTACCTGGTCCATATCCCAGCCCTCGTAGTGGATGTTAATGTCCAACAGGGCATAAAGGGCAAGTGTAAAGGCGGCATTGTGCTGCAAAAGTTCACCTACCTGCTCCTCCATGCCATGATCCAGTGTGTAGGCGTAGTATTCCGCATAAGTACCCCAGCCTTCTACATATCCCTGAAAATCAAGGACATTCCGCAGGTTACAGGTGTTATGCTGGTTAAAGTAATTGGTCTGGTACATATGTCCCGGATAACCTTCATGGGCCATGGTGGTGTAGAGGGAGCCGGCATCTGTACTCTGGTTATTAATGTAAATGGAATTGTCTTCCGGCCGGTCAATAGGTACTGTAAGATAGAAAGCAGGGCTTAAAAAGCCTTCTAATGTTTTTGGCACATTTTTAATGGTATAGTTACAGTCATTTACAGGCGGGAAATCTGCCTGGGACTGGGCTTTCAGATCCTCTAAAATGTCCTTAGGTTCCGTCAGGGTAAAGGGGGAAGAGTCCAGTTTATCGCCTAAAGACGGATCATCGCTTAACAGCTGGTTCACGGCTGCCAGTTCCTTTGACATCTGCTTGTTAATGGCCTGTTTTAAGGCAGAAACATCACTGTAGGAGGTTCCGGTGCTGGCATTTACCAGATATTCATAATATTTCCGGCCTTCCGGGTAGTAGTAAAGTCCCTTGTCATTGGAACCTGTTCCTTTTAAACTCTCCAGACCGCTGATCAGCCGTTCATAGGCAGGTACGAAATGTTCGTCGATGGCTTTTTTATTTTTTGCCTTATAATCGGCTTTTTCCTGGTCTGAAAGACCGCCCATTTCATCTAAACGGGAAGAAAAAGTCTCTGCCATAAAGCTGTGGTCTGCGTCAATAAGATAAGCATTGCAGGAGCGGATGATATTGTCGATAACTGTATCACACATGCCAAGATCCGCCTGGGCCCGCTCTGTTTCAAAGGCAATGAGAGAGTCATAATAGGTGTCAATGGATGACAAAAGAGACAGGTAATCATCTACATCCTGTTTCCTGTAAAAAGTATATTCAGATAAAAGGATAGGGAGTTGGGACTGGATGCCAAGGGTGGTGGATAAAGGCTGGTCATACAGCTCTAATCCATCAGAGGACAGAAGAGTATTAATGTAGGAAGAAAGAATGGTATAGGTAAGCAGCTGGTCTTTGGATAAAAGACGGGTATCCATAGCTTCAAGGTCTGCTTTGATCTGTTTTGCCTCTTCAAGGTCCTTTCGTGTATCTTCAGCGGAAGCAGTTCCAAGAGTGCGGTCATAATCGGTAATGCCGTAACTTTCCGGGTCTGCAAGTGTATAGTGAAGGGTAAGAAGGGACTGGGAGGCTTCCTGTTTAAACAGGTTTTCCGTGTACTGGTCAAAGGCTTCCCGGGCTGCAGCCAGGGCTGCTTCGTCTGGCTGGCTGGCGGAGTCGTCAGAAGAGTTTTCAGTTGCTTCTTCTGCAATGGTTTCCTGAGAGGTATTTTTGTCTGCTTTCGGTGCAGAATTTGGAAAAAGTGAGCAGCCGGTAATAAGGCACAGGGATAACACCAGTGCAAGGATGGCATGCAGATATTTTTGTGTTCTCTGTTTCATAAAAATCTCCTTTTTGGGATACAATGATCGTCCATGATACCGGATTGCTACGTGCTTTGCACTCTAGCATCGGATTTTAGACCTTTTGACACTGGTGTCATTATATATTATATGTAGGAAAATTACAACGTATGTGGCATAGGGCGTCTTGACGAAAGCCCTGTAAACGCTTATACTTACATCATTAGAATGCTCCAAAAGGGGGCTGGAAAGAGGGATTTAAAATATGTGTCAGGATTGTAAGAAAAAACCGTATTATATTACAACTGCCATCGCATATGCTTCCGGTAAGCCGCATATCGGCAACACCTATGAGATCGTGCTGGCAGACAGTATTGCAAGATATAAGAGAGCTCAGGGATACGATGTGTTCTTCCAGACCGGTACCGATGAGCACGGACAGAAGATCGAGGAGAAGGCAGAGGCTGCAGGCATCACTCCAAAGGAGTTTGTAGATAAGGCTGCAGGCGAGATCAAGCGTATCTGGGATCTGATGAATACTTCTTATGATAAATTTATCCGTACCACAGATGCTGACCACGAAGCACAGGTACAGAAGATCTTTAAAAAACTCTATGACCAGGGAGATATCTACAAAGGTGCTTATGAGGGACTTTACTGTACTCCATGTGAGTCTTTCTGGACTCCATCCCAGTTAGTAGACGGCAAGTGCCCTGACTGCGGCAGAGAGGTTAAGCCGGCAAAGGAAGAGGCATATTTCTTCCGTATGAGCAAATATGCACCGCAGCTGATCGAGTACATTAATTCTCATCCAGAGTTTATCCAGCCTGTTTCCAGAAAGAATGAGATGATGAACAACTTCCTTCTTCCGGGACTTCAGGATCTGTGTGTATCCAGAACTACCTTTGACTGGGGTATTCCGGTAACCTTTGATCCAAAGCATGTTACCTATGTATGGCTGGATGCGCTGACCAACTATATTACCGGTGTCGGCTATGACTGTGATGGAAACAGCACTGACCAGTTTAAGAAATACTGGCCTGCAGACCTGCACCTGATCGGTAAGGACATTATCCGTTTCCATACTATTTACTGGCCGATCTTCCTGATGGCTTTAGGCGTACCGCTTCCAAAGCAGGTATTTGGTCATCCATGGCTGCTTCAGGGCGATGGCAAGATGAGCAAGTCCAAGGGAAATGTTCTCTATGCAGATACTCTGGTAGATTTCTTTGGCGTAGATGCAGTACGTTACTTCGTGCTTCATGAAATGCCATTTGAAAATGACGGCGTTATCTCCTGGGAGCTGATGGTAGAGCGTATGAACTCTGACCTGGCAAATATCCTTGGAAACCTTGTAAACCGTACCATTTCCATGAGCAACAAGTACTTTGGCGGCGTTGTAGAAAACAAGGGCGTTGCAGAAGCTGTTGACGAAGACTTAGAGGAAGTAAAGAAGGTAGACGCAAAGATGGCCCAGCTGCGTGTAGCAGATGCCATTACAGAGATCTTCGGTATCTTCAGAAGATGCAACAAGTACATTGATGAGACAACTCCATGGACTCTTGCAAAGGACGAGGCTAAGAAAGACCGCCTTGCAACGGTTCTTTACAACCTGACAGAGGCGATCACCATCGGCGCTTCCCTGTTAGAGTCATTTATGCCTGAGACTTCTGAGAAGATCCTGGCTCAGTTAAATACAAAGAAGAGAGAGCTGGATGAAATGGATACCTTCGGTCTGTATCTTTCAGGAAATAAGGTAACAGACAAGCCTGAGATCCTCTTTGCACGTATGGATATCAAGGAAGTTATGGCAAAAGTAGAGGAAATGCGCGCAGCTGCAGCAGAAGCTGCAAAACCTGCAGAAGAGGCAGCTGAGGATGATGGCATTGACTTAGAGCCAAAGGCAGAGATCACCTACGATGATTTTGCAAAACTGCAGTTCCAGATCGGTGAGATCGTTAAGTGCGAAGCAGTACCGAAGTCCAAAAAGCTTCTCTGCTCCCAGGTAAAGATCGGAACCAAGACCCGCCAGATCGTAAGCGGTATCAAGGCTCATTACTCACCAGAGGAAATGGTAGGAAAGAAAGTTATGGTAGTAACCAACTTAAAGCCTGCTAAATTAGCCGGAGTCGTATCCGAAGGCATGATCCTGTGTGCAGAAGACGCAGAGGGAAATCTGTCCTTAATGGTACCGGAAAAGAAGATGCCAGCCGGAGCTGAGATCTGCTAATGATCAGTAAATAAATGTATTTCATGTTTGTAATAGTAGAAATTTGGGCGCATATAATTGAAATATAAAGAGATAAAGGGAGAGGGAAAATATTCCCCTCCCTTTTTCGCGCATATACTGGACATTTTAAGAGAAAACTGCTATTCTGAATATAAGCAGGATTTCAAATATATTCTAAATATTCTATATTTCTAAGCTGTATCCAAAACAGCATCTTATCTGAAACTCTTTGCTTAAATCACAAACCAATGAAACAGGCAGAGAGTACAGAGAAAACTTTCTGCCGACTAACAGAAAGGACGATGCCTATGTCAAACAGTGTATGGGAACCGGAAATAACCGATCATGAGATGTAGCTGGAAAATAGGGAGTTTAATCTCTGTGATTTTGCCTTATTTTTATCTGTTATGAAAAACAAAACAGCACACAGAAATGTTTTAAGTATTATAACAGGGGAAAAAAATTTAAAACTGAAGGAAGTATATGTAGAAGAGGTGATCCTGAATAAGAGCGGGCAGCGGGCAATCCGTTTAGACGCAAGGGCAACAGACATTTCAGGACGCAATTTTGCAACGGAAATGCAAAATGATACAGAGCAGGATGATATGCGGCGCAGGGCGAGATTTTATCAGGGACTGATCGATACGCCTTTATTAAAATCGGGAAGAAAGACCCGGTATAAACATCTGCCACCTACGATCATTACATTTATCACCCAGAAGGATATATTTGGAAAAGGGCTGGCAAAATATACTTTTACAGAGCAGTGCGAAGAAATAAGGGACTTGCATCTGGAAGATGGAACTAAAAAGATATTTTTAAATATGACCAGCAAAAAGGGAGAGCCTGTATTAGTAAGCCTGCTGCAGTATATGAAACATACGACTTTGGAAAATTCTGAAATTTTAGTAAAAGATGAGCGCATAGCGCAATTAGATGAGATTGTGACAGAGATAAAGCAATCAGAAGAATGGGAGGCTGTAAGGATGAGCATTTTATCTATCGGTTTGGAACGTGGAATGAAGAAAGGAGTGGCTTGGGGAATAGCGAAAAGTATTTTGGATATACTTGAAGAAACTGGTCCCGTATCGGAGAAAACCCGTGAAATGATCTTGACTGAAACAGATGCAGAGCGTCTAAGCGCATGGGTTAAAAAGGCAGCCAGATCGAATTCGGAAGAGGATTTTTTAAGTAAGATTTGATGTGCCTAAAAGAAAAATAAGTGACATAGATTTACGCAAAACAGCCCCACGAAAGGGGCTGTTAAGTTTGAAGTATGTGTTGAAAGTTATCAACAAAATCTCTTTACAGTCGGAACCAGCACTTTCTGCATAGGTTTCATCACTTTTCCAACTAACAGGGCGCACAGTACAGTTCCTTCCCGTATTCCCTGAAGTTCTCCAAGGAAAACAAAACACAGGACAATACCTACAACAACTACCGTACAATCCAGGATCACTTTTACTTCATGAAAGGCTTTTTTAGGAAAAACAGTTTTATTCATGGCTGCGGTAAGGCCTTCCATAGGCATGACGATCAGGTCGGTGTCCAGATACAGGCAGATGCCAAAAGCAACGAGGAAAATACTGATGGCAAGCATTACAAGCCTTCCGGGATAGCCGGGAAGGCAGAAGCTTCCAAGAAGGGTTTCTGTCAGGTCAACGAAATATCCAAAGGCAAAGGAGCAGAGGATCTGGGCAAGATCCAGAGGGCGGAAAGCCTTTCTTAAAAGCAGGATCTGGATCAGGATATAGCCGATAAAGATAACGGTCACACAGGTTCCAAGGTCTTTTCCAAGGATCCGGCTTACCACATAGGGCAGTGAATTGACCGGAGATACGCCCAGATTGGAATTGACGGAAAATGCAACTCCCAGGGCAACGAAAAACAATCCGGCCAGATAGATCACAATACGTTTTACAAATTTCATATACAAACCACCTTATAAAATACAGGGCCCCAAACTGTACCCGGACTGGCACAGATGGGTCCCTGTTTGTCAGTTACTATGTAATATTTCAGGAGAGAATTATCAGCAATAAGTTTTAATGGTTTCCAGCAGGCTATTTCATTAACAGTGGATACAAAAATCCCAGCCATACGACCATCAAAGCACCGCCAATTCGTGTAGAGATAGAGGCAAATGCCAGAAGGTTCATACGGTCAGCAGCTGTTAAAACAGCCAGATCCCCGCTTCCACCGATGTTACAGCAGCAAAGACCTGCAGTTACACCTGCTTCGTAAGGGAACAGCCCCGCCAGTTTGGCAAATATCATGGCACCGATAAAAGCACCCAGGACGCCAAAGAAGATAACGGCAAAGACACCAGGGCTGAAAAACTTGGTCAGGTCGGTGATCTTTAAGGAATTGATGCCAATTCCTGCAACCAGCATAGGCAGGAGGGCTTTTAAGGCAAAATTCATGGAGTAAACACAATTATCAGCTATATCATCAGAAAGAATACCCGTACATTTAATTACAATCGCGATAATAATGGACCATGCCAGGCCGGCGATCACGCTGGTTCCCGGAAGTTTGCCTAAGATATCACCTAAGAGGTAGATCACCAGTGACATAAAAATGCCACTTCCCAGTTTTTTGTAGTCGGCACTGGTGCCGGCCCGTTTTTCTTCTTTTAATTCTTCTGCGCTCTGGCTTACCAGTATCCTTCCGCCACCGTTCCAGCCGCTCATTTTAGCAGTTACAGCGCCGCCTACAGCTGCCATGAGCACTGCAAGGATATTGGCGATAGAAGCGTAGCAGAGGAATTGTCCTGCCATACCGGTCATGTCCTGTCCGGATAAGGCGCTGTACAGAGAAGGAAGGGTAGTAATAGCACCTGCGGAACCGCCGGACATACAGGGAGCGCCGATATAGAAAAGACCTTCTTTTGCTCCAAAACCAGTAATGGCACCGCCGATCATACAGAAACCAAGAGCAAAGACCTGGCTTCCGATGATGGTTGGCAGATAGCGGGCGGTTGCGCTTAAGATCAGTTTCCGGTCCATTACAAGAACAGATCCGATAAGGAGCATGGCAACGTACATATCCTGGAAACCGCCCTTCATGACCATGCGGACACCATTTGCTAAAGGTTCAGGTACCAGTCCCAGATAATTCATCAAAGAGGCACCAAGGAGTGGCAGAAGACAGGCTCCGCCTAAATAGTTATTTAAAATAGGAATGGTATTTCCAAGCCAGAAAAAGACACCGCCTACTGCCATAAGAAAGGCTACAGACCCGACAAATGTAGTTGCAGTAAAGGCACCTGCCGAATTGGAATAAATGGTCACAGTAGGCATAAATCCCAGATAGGCACTGGCAAAAACAACGGCGAAAAACAGTACAAAATGCTTGAATGAAAGTCCGCATACATCAAAATTGATCTTTTTACGGTTGGAATTGCGTTTATTATGTTCTTCGCTGACGGAAATACCGAAACCAACATAGTCTACACCGGCAGCTACCGCATCATCTACACCACGCTTATTTAAAGCAAGGCCGATGGTTTGACATCCCTTTTCTTTTGCATAAGGCTGTACCAGGGCAACCAGGTCCTTGGCATTTGCCATTTGTGGAACGGCTTTTGGATTAACGAAGGAGGTAACCTCGATCTTATCAGCGCCGGCATCGATCATTTTTTTCACATATTTTGCTTTTACCTCTGTTGGGATGATCATAGCTTTATGGTTCTGCCAGCCGTCTCTTGGGCCTACTTCTGTAATTTCAATTCTTTTTGGTAATGACATATGGGTTCTCCTCTCTGTATTGGATATACGATCCAGTTCCTGTTATCATTAAAAGCAAAAATGATGCCAAATTGAGAAAAATAAGAGAAAACGTGATTGTTCCAGTATATGTGGGCGTAAGATGAATGGGAAAAATGGTAGAAATGCAAACTTTTATTTACATCAGTTTACATTTGCCGGCGAGCTGCAGATAGATATGACGTATTTTCTGCCATCCAGAAGAAATGTTAAATTGACAGGGGTTTTATTTCAGGTATAATATTTTGTGAAACGATATACAAAGATGGAAATGTCGAAGAAATTTGGCAGGATACAAAGAAATTTTAGCAGCATAAGCAAACACAGGAGGAACGATCATGCGCATCAGTTTGGAACAGGCATTGGATATCCTTATGGATCATGTAACACAGGGAAGAACAGAAAGAAAACCTTTGGAACAATGTCTGGGGCTGGTACTTTCGCAGGATGTATTTGCGTTACTTGATATGCCTCCTTTCAGTCGGTCTGCCCAGGATGGATATGCTTTATGTTCTAAGGACAGCGTGGGGGTAGATGCAGAGAACCCGGTTAAGTTAAAAGTTACAGGAAAGATCTATGCAGGAGATTATCTGGATATACAGGTCAGATCAGGAGAGGCGGTCCGCATTATGACCGGCGCTATGATACCTGCCGGTGCTGACTGTGTCCTTCGCCAGGAAGATACAGATGAAGGGGAAAATGTAGTACAGATCTATAAAGAAGTAGAGCCGGGAGGCAGCATTTGTTTTAAAGGAGAAGAGTACAAAAAAGGTCATATTCTGCTCCATGCAGGTACTAAGATCGATGCGGCTGCTCTGGCAGTTGCCAGTGGGAATGGTATTATGGAGCTGCCTGTGTATGAACGGGTGAGAGCGGCAGTTGTTTCTTCCGGCAGTGAAGTAGTAGAGCCGGGAACACCTTTGACGCCTGGAAAAATATATAATACGAATACTGTATACATGAAGGCACGTTTACATCAGTTGGGCGCTCAGGTGATGATGAGTCAGACTGTGGGAGATGATCTGGAGGTTATGACTGGGGCTTTAAAAGAAGCAGCCAACCAGGCAGAACTGGTGATCACTACCGGTGGTGTTTCCGTGGGACAGAAAGATCTGACAGAAGAGGCATTGCTTTCCATAGGAGCAAAGATCCTCTTTCATGGTATTGCCATGAAACCGGGAATGCCTACGCTTGCAGCTGAAAAAGATGGTGTTTTGTTTATAGGGCTTTCTGGCAATCCATTTTCTGCAGCAATTCCATTTGAAATGTTTGTACGTGAGATCTTGTCATTAAAAATGGGTGATCCAGAGCTGAAGCTGCGTCGGGAAACTCTTACTGCTGTAACCGGTTTCTCAAAGAACAGCAGGAGACGTCGTTTTTTAAGAGGAAAAGCGGTCGGAAAAGAGGTCTGGCTTCCAGACCAGCAGGCAAATGGGCAGATGCGCAGCATGGTAGGTTGTAACTGCCTGATCGAGATACCGGCAGGCAGTGGGCCGGTACAGGCTGGGGATAAGGTAGAAGTGCTGTGGCTGTAAAGAATGCGGACATTTTAAATGTAGGGGCATTTTTTGCTGTGATGAATACTTGAAAGAATAGGGGACGCTACTAGACATATCCACTTTCTTTGGCTATAATAAAGGTAACTTCATAAAGCAGATTTCATATGTATATCCCGGAGATAGGTCCGGAGTTTCTACCAACTGCCGTAAATAGTTGACTACATAGTACATGTAGCTGTGAGTACCTGGCTATGTGTTGCTGTGTGCGGGTTTGGTGACAGATGAAAGTGAATTTTAAAGGAGTCCCGCGCAGGCGGGGCTCTTTTTTCATTGCCATGCATCTGGAAAGGAGGGCAAATACGCACACCAAACGCAGACGGGCTGTTTTGTGGGTTTATGATCTGATGTTTACAAATCCTGATTGAGATCAAGGAGGAAACATATGGAAAATAAAACATTTGCTTTAAAGGGAAATATTGTATACACAAAAGATAAAAATGAATTATGCATCAATGAGCAGAGTTATCTTGTCTGTGAAAATGGAAAGGTCCGGGGGATTTATAAAGAGCTTCCGGACGAGTTGAAAAATGTCCCTGTAGAAGATATGGGCGATCAGCTGATCATCCCGGGACTTACAGATCTTCATGTTCATGCTCCTCAGTATTCCTTCCGGGGTCTGGGAATGGATATGGAGCTTCTTGACTGGCTGGAGACCAATACGTTTCCAGAGGAAGCGAAATACAAAGATCTGGAATATGCGAAAAAAGCATACGGCATCTTTGCAGAGCAGATGAGAAAAAGCGCCGCTACAAGGGCATGTATCTTTGCAACGATCCATAAAGAAGCGACCATTTTGCTTATGGATCTGATGGAAGAAAGCGGTCTTTCCACTATGATCGGAAAGGTAAATATGGACCGCAACAGCCCGGATTATCTGCGGGAGCCGTCAGCGAAAGACTCAGAAGAAGCGACCAGAGAGTGGCTTAAAATGGTGGCTGACAAAAATTACGACCATACAAGACCGATCCTTACGCCACGGTTTACACCAAGCTGTACCGATGAACTGATGGAGCGGTTAAAAGGAATTCAGAAGGATTTTGACCTGCCGATGCAGTCCCACCTGTCTGAAAATCCGGGAGAGATCGCCTGGGTGAAGGAATTATGCCCCTGGTCTGAATTTTACGGGGATGCTTATGACCATTTTGGACTGTTTGGAGGAGAGTGTCCTACGATCATGGCCCACTGCGTTTATTCCGGTGAGGAAGAGATTGCCCGCATGAAAGAAAGAGGTGTATTTATCGCCCACTGTCCTGACTCCAATACCAATCTTTCTTCCGGTGTAGCACCGGTGCGCCGGTATCTGGAAGAGGGAATGAACATAGGACTGGGAAGTGATGTGGCAGGCGGAACAAGTGAAAATCTGTTTGCAGCTATGGCACAGTCCATCCAGGCATCCAAGCTTCGCTGGAGATTGTTAGATGCTTCCTTAAAGCCACTGACCATTGAAGAAGCATTTTATATGGCAACCAAGGGCGGCGGAGCTTTCTTTGGAAAGGTGGGAAGCTTTGAGCCTGGCTATGAATTTGATGCAGTGGTCTGCGATGACAGCCGTCTGGAACATCCCCAGCCGCTTACTGTAAAGCAGAGGCTGGAGCGTATCATTTATCTGGGGGATGAGAGAGAAGTTGCCGGAAAATATGTAGAAGGCAGAAAGCTGTTTTAATCATGCGAAAGTAAGTTGGGTTCAGCTATTTGCATCGTATAAAAAGCAGTCGGATACAGGAAAATACAGCCTGTTCCGGCTGCTTTTCTTGTAAACCACCCGGCTTCATGTTATTATGTATACAACGATCTGTTGCAGAGCAACATGATCCTGTATCCGTGTAACAGGCTTGCAGATATAAAAGGAGTAGATCGATGATGTATTGATGTATTTGATCCATTTGGGATATCTTGGATA
>OIAX01000457.1_pt1 | contig 14562 bp, 13 predicted proteins | sample 1580821 | NCBI WGS metagenome assembly OIAX01 (sample SAMEA3882524, study PRJEB24775) | human gut metagenome | biome: human-associated habitat; feature: intestine environment; material: feces | place: Netherlands | collected 2009/2010 | reverse complement strand
TAAATTTCCTCATAAAAAATGTTGACACATAAAAAATAAAGTTTTATAAAATCTTCTGTTTGAGAAAGATTATCATTCTCAACAAATAAGTCAACCGTAATTTGGAACAAATCATGACTGAGCCGGAAACAATTTCTTTCATTCAGGATTCCTATAGGATTCTCCGTCGGCAGAAAGACATGACGCCGGACAACGAAACGCTCTGCCGCGTTCTTAATCAGTCGGTCATTTTTTGCGGACAGTTCATACATGCTATCCTTTTCTGTTCTCTGCTCCTGCGTTTGCTCTCGTTTGATTTCTCCCTCCGTATCTTCTTGGCACAAGCAGGACAATACCTTGATGCACCAGAGCCCGGGACATATTCAACGCCGCACACCGTACAATTTTTAGCGGGCATTGCTGCCCACCGTTTTGTAGGTATGATATGTAATTCATCGACAAAGCCGATGAATTTATAGTAAATCTTGATTTCCTGCTTCACTGTTCCGTCTGCCATCTTCTCACGCTCCGAAACAAGTATCTTGTCTATGAGTGCGTTTATAACTGTTGCATCCAGTTCTTTTAAGCCTTGATAATTTCGGATAAGGGCGAGGAAGTCACGGATTCCCCGTGATTTCTCGTAGCTTTCATTAAGAGTTTCCGTCACCTCTTTCAGCCTTGCTTCAATTTCAAGCTGCTCTTTCTGGTATTTCCCCGACATCATCTCAAAATTCCGCTCGGTAATACGCTCCATGACCTTATCCTCGTAGAGAGAGGAAAACAGCCTGTCCAGTTCCGCAAGGCGTTTGTTCAGCTTCTTACGTTCTTTCTCTAATGCTTTCGCCCTGCTCTGGTCTGTTTCCGTGAGCCGCTTTTCTATGGCCCTGACCGCCTTTTCATCATTCACTGCCATATCCGCAAAACAGTTGATGTCGGCAAGAACGGCATTGAATAAATCCCTTGCTTCTATATTGTGGGCACTACACTCGCTTCTTCCGTTTCTTGCATAATTATTACATGAATACTGTACACAGTCGATAATCTCTGGGCGTTTCCTCCTGTGTACGTTCATTGCCCGCAGAGCACATCCGCAGTCCACACACTTGATAACGCCTGCAAAAATATTTACAAATCCTCCCTTGTTCTGTGGAAGCCTACGACTTGTAATAAGCTGTTGGACAATATCAAATTCCTCCTGCGTGACTATTCCCTCATGGGTATTGGGTATCACTTCCCATTCTTCGGGCAGCTTAGAGGGGCGTTTCTTGCTTTTCATATTGGCGGCAATCCGTTTGTAGCCTACAAGATTTCCCGCATATATCGGGCTTCTTAAAATGCTCCTCACGCTGTTCCCACTCCAAATATAGCGTTTGTCCTCGTTCCCCTCAAAATGACGTTCAAAGCCTGTTTCGCCACGCTCCGCCGCATAAGCGGCAGGGCGTAGGATATGCTGTTTATTAAGATGTCTGCAAATTTTGGCAACTCCATTCCCTTTTAATGCAAGGTCGAATATCTCTTTTACAACATGTGCCACTTTATCATCTATCAGCAGATGGTTGTGGTCGGCAGGGTCTTTGATATAGCCATAAGGGGCGGTAGTTCCCATGAATTTCCCCTGTTGAAACCTCGCCCGATATGCCGATTTTATCTTAACAGATATGTCAGCGGCATACATTTCGTTTAAAATGTTGCGGAAAGGCGTGATGTCCATAGCAGATTTATTCAAGGTATCTACGCCGTCATTGACCGCTATATACCTCACGTTATGCTCTGGGAAGAAAACTTCCAGATATAACCCACAATCAAGATAGTTTCTCCCCAGACGGGATAAATCTTTCGTAATCACGCAGTTTATCAGACCGCTTTCAATGTCTTTTATCATATTCTGGAAACTTGGTCTTTGGAAAGCTGACGTTAGATAACGATACTTTTGAAAACACTGGAAAATCAAGGTTTTTCGAGCGACGGACAAGCAGGGTATTGTACTAAAAACTGAATACGACGCAGAAGCGGCGTTTCTTACTCTCTACATGGGAGAACAGGAACGCCGCTTTTTTATGCCCTTTGTTACGCAGTAGGGGCAGAAAAAGCCTTGCTACAAGCGATTTTGCGGGCGCGTATCTGGCGCGGCAAGGGATTTATACCTTATCCCCCGAAACCGCGCTTCTACTGCGTAACAAATCCACAGCAAAAGGAGTGATTTACTATGGCAGTTTTCAGAGTGGAACGGAACAAGGGCTACACCGTAATGAGCAACCACCACCTACGCAACAAGGAGCTTTCCTTAAAGGCAAAAGGGCTGTTGTCGCAAATGCTGTCACTCCCCGAAGATTGGGACTACACCTTGAAAGGCTTATCCCTTATCAACCGGGAGAAGATAGACGCTATCCGCGAAGCCATTAAGGAGCTTGAACGCGCCGGGTATATCGTCCGTTCAAGGGAGCGCGACGAGAAAGGACGCTTGCGGGGCGCGGACTATGTGATATTCGAGCAGCCGCAGCCGCCTACGCCGGATTTACCTACATTGGAAAATCCAACATTGGATAATCCAACGCAGGAAAAACCAACATTGGAAAAACCTACGTTGGAAAATCCAACGCAATTAAATAAAGATATACAAAGAACTGACTTACCAAAAAAAGAAAAATCAAATACAGATTTATCAAGTACCCATTCCATTCCTATCCTTTCCCCTAACCCCTCTCCTTGCAGAGAAGCGGCTACGCCGCCGGAACGGAAAGGAACGGAAGCGGCAGCACAGAGCGCAGTTGATATATACCGGGAAATCATCAAGGACAATATCGACTACCACATTCTCAAACAGGACATGAAGTTTGACGGGGACAGGCTGGACGAGATTGTAGACCTCATGCTTGAAACCGTATGCACCGCCAGAAAGCGGGTACGGATTGCGGGGGACGACTACCCGGCAGAGCTTGTGAAATCTAAGTTTATGAAACTGGACGGCGAGCATATCCGCTTTGTGCTTGACTGTATGCGGGAGAACACAACGAAAATCCGCAACATCAAGCAATATCTGAAAGCAGCCCTTTTCAACGCCCCGTCCACTATCGGCAATTATTACACTTCCCTTGTCGCCCATGACATGGCAAGCGGCGCACTGTCACCGAAGAAGCCGCAGTACGGCGACCCGGACTATTATTCATTCAAACCGGGCGAAAGCCTGTAAAACAACAAAAGGAGGATTTTATTATGGCACAGAAAATGACAGGAGCATTGGTATTTGACGAGCGCACCGACCGTTACGACATTCGCTTTGACTTAAACAGCTACTACGGGGGCTTGCATTGCGGTGAGTGCTTTGACGTATTCGTGCGGGGCAAGTGGAAGCCGACCCGGATTGAGTACGGCGACAACTGGTATCTTGTGGGTATCAGAGCCGAGGACTTGAACGGGCTGCGGGTGCGTATCTGACCGCCGCCCCATAAAGAAACGCGAAAGGAGGACGCGAGGAATTGCAGGACGAAGTAAACGAAAAGACCATAGCCCTTTACATCAAGACCGGGAAGCTGACCGCCCAGACGCTCCAAAAGGCAATGAAAGCCATACTGTCAAAGGGCAAAAAGCAGCTTGCAAAACCGCCACAGGGAAAGCAGAGCTTAAAGCAGCTTATGAAGCAGAACGCGGGCGTTTCCAACATTGAGATTACCGAGGGCAATATCAAAGCCTTTGAGAGTACGGCGAAAAAGTACGGTATCGACTTTGCGCTGAAAAAGGACGCGACGGAAAGCCCGCCCCGCTATCTGGTTTTCTTCAAGGGGCGGGACGCGGACGTGCTGACCGCAGCCTTTAAGGAGTTTTCCGCAAAGAAGCTGACACAGGAGAAAAAGCCCTCTATCCGAAAGCTGCTCTCTACGCTCAAAGAAGCCGCACAGGGCAAGAACGCGGAACGGGCAAAGGTCAAGAACAAGGACAGGGAGGTATCGCTATGAAGCCGGAAATCAAGAAGCTGCTTATCCTAAACGCCCCCTATCTGCTCTTTGTGTATCTCTTTGATAAAGTCGGACAGGCGGTGCGGCTCTCTCCGGGGGCTGACCTCTCCGGCAAGCTGCTTTCCATTGGCAGCGGCTTTTCTGCCGCCTTTTCAAATGCCCTGCCGAGTTTTGCCCCTATGGATTTGCTTATCGGCATTGTCGGGGCTGTCGTTATCCGGCTTGCGGTCTATGTGAAAGGCAAGAACGCAAAGAAATACCGTAAGGGCATGGAGTACGGCTCTGCACGTTGGGGCAACGCCGAGGATATAAAGCCGTATATCGACCCCATTTTTGAAAATAACGTGCTGCTGACGCAGACCGAACGGCTGATGATGTCAAGCCGCCCGAAGCACCCGAAATATGCACGAAACAAAAATGTACTTGTAATCGGCGGCTCCGGCAGCGGCAAAACGAGGTTTTTTGTAAAGCCCAACTTAATGCAAATGCACAGCAGCTATGTAGTCACTGACCCGAAAGGAACGGTTTTAATCGAGTGCGGGAAGCTCTTGCAGCGGGGCGGGTACAAAATCAAAGTGCTAAACACCATCAATTTCAAGAAATCCATGCGGTACAATCCCTTTGCCTATCTGCGCAGCGAAAAGGATATTTTGAAACTGGTAAATACCATTATCGCCAACACCAAAGGCGACGGGGAAAAATCCGGCGAGGATTTTTGGGTGAGTGCGACTCGTTCGCAGACGGTAAAAAGTCTGCGCACGAGCAACGGTTTTCCGTTGTTCGGAGAACTGGTAGTTTGATAGGTGGAATGACGGGGTAACGCCCTGAAACGCCTACCCTTGATGGGCGTGCATTAGCTGTAATGGCTGGTGTACGAAGCCCCATGACAAAGGCTGAGAGTAACCGTAACCACTGCCTAAAGTGGTCGAAAGCGGTCTGGAGGCAGACTGTGTTACCTATAAGCCGAGAGTCTATAAGATACCTATGGTTAGAATGTTCGCTTTGGCGGGCGGACTGACGAACCTGCGAATGTACAGGTCTAAAAGAAGACCACGCAGAAATGTGTGGGTGCGTTAATGCGCAGTCGGTGTGGTTTAGTAGAAATTGATCCTACGAACGACCATGCTGTGTTACAGGCACAGGCAAGCCGACAGGTCTATAGCAGGAACCTATGGGTATGTATGAACAGATAGAACTATCGGAACGAGGAAAGGCAGCAGATTCCGCAAGGAATAGTCTGACGAAAAACAATAAGCAGACGAACTGCTGCTGAAAAGTAGTGGTCGAACCTATGATGTGCTTGCGTTATGTGAGCTACGGAGGAATGGCCACAAGTCGGTTGAGATAAGCAGGCATTATTCAATCCAACATAAGGATTCGAGTAAGACCAAAAGGGTCACTTTCGCAAAAAGGAGGTGATGCCTTATGCCAAAGAAAAACAAAACTCTATGTGTAGATGACTTACGTCATGCCGAGTATTACGGTATGCAGCCAGTTTTTGATGAACTCTATCATCGAAGTTTGGAGGGAGAAAATTTTACCGACCTTATGGATTTAATTCTGAGCCGGGACAACATTCTTCTGGCATATCGGAACATCAAAGCAAACGGAGGAAGCTACACAGCAGGAACAGACAACAAAAACATCAGTGACATCGGGTGTTTACCGCCCGAAACAGTTGCAGAGAAAGTGAGGTTTATTGTCACAGGAAGTCAGCACGGATACCGCCCAAAGCCGGTAAGACGCAAAGACATTCCGAAACCAAACGGAAAAACCAGACCGTTAGGTATTCCCTGTATCTGGGACAGGCTGGTACAGCAATGTATCAAACAGGTCATAGAGCCAATCTGCGAAGCGAAATTCAGCGACAACAGTTACGGCTTTCGCCCGAACCGTTCCGTGGAACACGCCGTGCAGAAAACTTACACCATGCTTCAACGCATGAACCTGCATTATGTGATTGAGTTTGATATAAAAGGATTTTTCGACAACGTAAATCACAGCAAGCTAATGCGGCAAATATGGGCAATGGGAATACACGACAAACAGTTGATTTTTATTATCAAGCGGATTCTGAAAGCACCGATTAGAATGCCAGACGGCACTACACTCATTCCAGACAAAGGCACTCCGCAAGGCGGTATCATTTCACCGTTGCTTGCCAATATCGTGCTGAATGAACTGGACAAATGGGTTGAGAGCCAATGGCAGAACCACCCTCTTGTAAAGGAATACGGGTATGAGAGGAAAATCAGAAACTCGATTACTTTTGACCGGAGCAAGGCATTCCTCAAAATGAGGAAAACAGGGTTGAAAGAAATGTATATCGTGAGATATGCAGATGATTTCAGAATTTTCTGCCGGAATAAAGAGGACGCTTTGAGAACGAAAGAGGCTGTAACGGCATGGATAACCGAGAGGCTGAGGTTGGAGGTATCGCCAGAGAAAACAAGGATAGTCAATGTTAGAAAACGCTATTCAGAGTTTCTTGGGTTTAAGATACGAGTCAGACCGAAAAGCAGGAAGTACATCGTGCAATCTCATATCTGTGACAAAAAGTTGGAACTGGAAAGGCAAAAACTGGTGGAACAGGCGAAACGAATTGCCCGACCTTCAGAGGGAAAAAGACCTTTGGACGAAATACGGCTGTACAATTCAATGGTTCTGGGAATACAGAATTATTTTCAACTTGCCACCTGCATCAGCATTGATTGCAGGAAAATCCACAGACAGGTCATGACAGTTTTAACAAATCGGCTCAATACAGAAACCGGGTGCAGACTTGTTCGAGAGGGCGGCGCAATGACCGAGAGCGAAAAAGAACGGTTTGGAAAGTCGGCAATGATACGGTATGTATCTGGAATCGACCAACCTATCTACCCTATCGCATACATCAAGAACAAGATACCGATGGCAAAGAAAGCGGCGGTTTGCAGTTACACGGTAGAGGGACGGGCATTGATACACACGAACCTAAGTATGAACTCATCTGTTCTATCAGGTTTGAGGAATCAACCGTCTATGGGGCGAAGCACAGAACTTACTGACAGCAGGATTTCACTATTCTCGGCTCAACGTGGAAAATGTGCGCTAAGTGGGGAACTCTTTGAAAATGCGGCTGACATAGTATGCTGGCTGAAAACACCGGCAGAATTGGGCGGCAAGGAACGCTATCGAAATATGATTTTGTTCCATAATAGATTTCTTCCACTCCTGCAAGAGTGTCCTAAGAATGAGCTAAAAGAGATAGCCGACACGCTCAAGGCAACAAAGGAACTGATGTTAAAAGTGAACAGTCTGCGCCAGCAGGCTGGTTTGTCCGCAATAGAAAACTAACATTTCATTTGGTGATTGATTAAATGCTTGTGAAAACAACCGATGGAACGCCGGATGCGGTGAAAGTCGCACGTCCGGTGTGGAGTGGGGGAAAATCCGGCGATAACTTCAAAGGATTACCTATCACTATAATCGGAACGGCTTTTTTACTGCGCCCTTATCGGCTACATCTGGTACGAAGCCCCGGAGAATGAGAAAAACTTTACGACGCTGCTTGAAATGATAAATGCGTCGGAAGCCCGCGAGGACGACCCGGAATTTCAATCCCCCGTTGACCTCATGTTTGAACGCTTGGAGGAAAAAGACCCGGAACATTTTGCGGTGCGCCAGTACAAGAAGTTTTTGCTGTCTGCCGGAAAAACAAGAAGCTCTATCCTCATTTCCTGCGGTGCGCGTCTTGCCCCCTTTGACATTCGGGAACTGCGCGAGCTGATGGAAACCGACGAAATGGAGCTTGACACCTTAGGCGACCGAAAGACCGCGCTTTTTGTTATTATCTCCGACACCGACGACACCTTTAACTTTGTTGTATCAATCCTTTACACACAGCTTTTCAATCTGCTTTGTGACAAGGCAGATGATGTGTACGGCGGGCGGCTGCCTGTTCATGTGCGCTGTCTGCTTGACGAGTTTGCAAATATCGGGCAGATACCGAAGTTTGAAAAACTCATTGCCACGATAAGGAGCCGCGAAATCTCCGCGTCCATCATCTTGCAGAGCCAGTCGCAGCTAAAGGCTATCTACAAGGACAACGCCGATACCATTGTCGGCAACTGCGATACGACCCTGTTCTTGGGCGGCAAGGAGAAAACGACCCTTAAAGAAATGTCGGAAATCTTGGGGAAAGAAACGATTGACAGCTTCAATACTTCCGAAACAAGAGGACGGGAGCTTTCCCATGGGCTGAACTATCAGAAATTAGGCAAGCAGCTTATGAGCGAAGATGAAATTGCGGTCATGGACGGCGGGAAATGTATCTTGCAGTTACGCGGGGTGCGCCCGTTCTTCTCCGAAAAATACGATATTACCAAACACCCGAAGTACAAGTACCTTTCCGACTTTGACAAGAAAAATGCCTTTGACATGGAAAAGCACTTGCGCCGCCGTCCTGCAATCGTAAAGCCGGACGAAGTATTTGACTACTACGAAGTTGACGAAGCAGATTTGCAGGAGGATACAGAATGAATAAGCGTATCAGAAAGAAAAAGGCAAAACAGCAGCTAATCCGAGCTATCAGCGGGCTTGTGGAAGCAGCCGAGGAAATGCAGCGGGAACAGGAACGCAGGACAAGACAGGCAGGTATTTCCTATATCAAGTATATCGAAGCTGTCCGGGAACGGCAGTACGGCATTATGCCTGTCTACACACCACTTTTTGAAAAGGAGGGAGCTTAAAGTAAAAATAATAAACACGGGCTACATGGTACGCGCCCCTACTCCTTGCGCGTATCGCGGCAGGAAGCCGCACCCTTACAACTGAATACCGCCGCGCCGCAGCAACAAACGCAGCGCGGGGACTTATGACCGCGGCAGTTATCGAAAACTGACCGCCGTTTTTTATGCCCTTTTTCGGGCAGCCGCAAAGCGGCAGAAAGGAGTTTTATTATGGCATTTTTCAACAGCGCAGTAGGAGTTTTGCAGACACTCGTTATCGCTCTCGGAGCAGGTCTTGGCATTTGGGGCGTTATCAACCTCTTGGAGGGCTACGGAAACGACAATCCGGGCGCGAAAAGCCAGGGCATGAAGCAGCTCATGGCGGGCGGCGGCGTTGCCCTTATCGGCGGCACCCTTGTACCTCTGCTTTCCGGCCTGTTCGGTTAAGCTGCGGGTAACTGCCTATGCAGAGCATACTTGACGCGATTAACGAGTGGATAAAGGAAATTCTCATTGGAGCCATTAACGGTAATCTGTCAACTATGTTCGGGGACGTAAACGAAAAAGTCGGAACTATCGCCGCAGAGGTAGGCAAGACCCCGCAGGGGTGGAACGCAGGCATATTTTCCATGATACAGAGCTTGTCGGAAAATGTGATTGTACCCATTGCGGGGCTTGTCATTACCTACGTTCTATGCGTGGAGCTTATCAGCATGATAACGGAAAAGAACAATATGCACGATATTGACACGTTCATGTTCTTTAAGTGGTTTTTCAAGGCGTGGGTAGCGGTGTATCTCGTTACCCACACCTTTACTATCACTATGGCGGTGTTCGATATGGCGCAGCACGTTGTTTCCGGCGCGGCGGGGGTAATCGGCGGCAGCACAGAGATTGATGTTGCCGCCGCCCTTGCTTCCATGCAGGACGGGCTTGACGCTATGGAAATCCCCGAACTGTTACTGCTCGTTATGGAAACAAGCCTTGTGAGCCTTTGCATGAAAATCATGTCAGTGCTTATCACGGTTATCCTGTACGGCAGAATGATAGAAATTTACCGCGCGTCCAGAAGCGCCGCTTTTCATCCAAAGGCGGTGCGCGGACATTTTGGGAATCCGGCTTTAGCAAGCCGGTAAAGAAAAGTATCAAAGACGTGAAAAGCGTCACTTTAGCGTCATCCGATTTACCCCGGAGGGAAACCACAAGGGGGACAATAGCGTATCGGAAAAATCGCAAGTTGGGGAAACCATCTACCCACGACTGAGCGGCAAGACGTAACATTGTGAATGAGGAACAAGGCTAAACTGCTTCAAGGGCAGTCCGAGGCGGGATACTCGACCCGGCGGCGCAGGATGGTTGTATTCGCCGTATGTCACAGCGGAATGTGACAGGTAGACACAAACCGCACGATACTTATGACAGCCAGCCGCAATAAGCGGAAAAGGACGAAAACCCATTACCGACATCACAATACGCTTTTCCCAAAGTGTCTAACTGGAGATTGCCTAAACCGGAACGCCGGAACTATCCGGCTATGTGTAATGCCGCAAGGCGATAAATTTCAAGGGGTAAAAACCCAAGAAAGATGACGCTGAATATCCGGCATGGCAACGGAGCCTCCGTAGTAGTCCGAGGGCGGGAAAGCCGTCTACATGGCGAAGGGAGGCAGGATGTCAACCAATTCATAAAAAGGAAAGGTGCGTGAGGCATTATGAGAAGTCCTGAAAATGTGTTGGAAAGCCTAAAATCCAAGGCGTGTAACAAGAGTTACAAGTACGAGCGGTTATACCGCAACCTGTACAATCCACAATTCTATCTGCTGGCATATCAGCGGATACAGGCGAAACCAGGCAACATGACAGCCGGAACAGACGGCAAAACCATTGACGGCATGGGCATGGCAAGGATAAACACCCTCATAGGAAAAATGCGGGATTTCAGCTATCAGCCCAACCCGGCGAGAAGAACGTATATTCCGAAATCCAATGGGAAAATGCGTCCTCTGGGGATACCGTCATTCGACGATAAACTGATACAGGAGGTGGTGCGGCTCATCTTAGAGAGTATTTATGAGCCAACCTTTAGCGACTGCTCCCACGGTTTCCGCATAAACAAGAGCTGCCATACAGCACTCAAATATGTGCAGAAATATTTCACGGGAACAAAGTGGTTCGTTGAGGGGGATATAAAGGGCTGTTTTGACAATGTAGACCATCATGTACTGATTGCTATTCTGCGGAAGCGGATTGCAGACGAACATTTCATCGGTCTGCTCTGGAAATTCCTGAAAGCTGGATATATGGAGGACTGGAACTACCACAATACTTACTCCGGCACTCCCCAAGGCTCTATCATCAGCCCCATCCTTGCAAACATCTATATGAACGAACTGGACAGCTATATGGCAGAATACGCAGAGAAATTCAACTGCGGAAACCGTCGTAAAATCAATCCTGCGTTCAAGAAGAAGTTAGATGTCTGCCGGGGAAAAGAGCAAAGGCTTAAAAGAAATCTCTCTAAAATGAGCGAGGAAGAAAAAGAGGGCTTAATTGCAGAAATCCGGGAACTGCGGCGTAGTCTGAAATCTATACCGTATAGTGACCAGATGGACGACAGCTATAAAAGGACTTGCTATGTCCGATATGCGGATGATTTTCTAATCGGAGTTATCGGCAGTAAGGAGGACGCGGAACAAGTAAAACAAGAGGTAGGATGTTTTATCCGGGAAAAACTTCATCTGGAAATGTCCGAAGAAAAAACATTGATTACCCACGGGCATGACTTTGCAAAGTTCTTGGGATACGAGGTCACAATCGCCAAAGGCGAATATAACAAAAAGACCAAAACGGGAGCTACCAGACGAGTAAGCAACGGAAAAGTCCTGCTCTATGTTCCCCATGACAAATGGGTTAAACGACTATTATCTTACAATGCCCTCAAAATCAAATATGATAAGCAGAATGGAAATAAGGAGGTTTGGAAGCCGGTCCGGCGCACTCGCCTGTTGCACTTGGACGATTTAGAAATCCTGAACCAGTACAACGCAGAAATCCGTGGATTGTATAACTACTACCGACTTGCAAACAACGTGTCTGTACTCAATAACTTCTACTATGTAATGAGATACAGTATGCTCAAAACTTTTGCCGGAAAGTATCGGACACGAATTAGCAAAATTATCCGCAAGTACCGTCAAGGGAAAGATTTTGTTGTGGAGTATCCGAAGAAAAATGGCAAAGTGGGTAAAGTGCTGTTCTACAACAACGGTTTTTGCCGGAATACCAAAGTGGAAAGCGGTAATCCCGATATAGTAGCAAGAGTAGTTGAGAACTATGGGCGCAACAGCCTGATTAAAAGGCTACAAGCGAACAAATGCGAGTGGTGCGGCGCAGAGAATGTACCGCTCGAAATACACCATGTACGAAAACTCAAAGATTTAAGTGGCAGAAAACAATGGGAAATCGCCATGATTGGGCGCAGGCGCAAGACAATGGCACTCTGTATTGACTGTCACGATAAGTTACACGCAGGGAAATTAGACTGACATCTGGAGAGCCGGATACATCGAGAGGTGTAAGTCCGGTTCGGAGGGGAGTTCTCGGAAACCTGTCATAGTGATATGGCAAGGCACCGGGTTCTTACCCTACTTTACTGTTCGGTATCGCCTATCCCGTTTGCAACTATGACTAACAGAGAGTGGGGACAGATAGGCAATAACTACTTAAAAGCCCTGTTCGCCCTCGGTTTTCAAGGCTTCCTCATAATGATATGCGTCGGCATTTATGCGGTTTTGATTGGCAGCATGATTGTAGCGGATAACCTGCACAGCGCGATTTTTTCCCTTGCAGCCTACACCGTGATTTTGTGCTTCTCCCTATTCAAAACAGGCGCACTTGCGAAGTCAATCTTTAACGCCCATTAAAGACCGAAAGGAGGTTTTCACTTGGCGTATGTACCCGTACCCAAAGACTTATCAAAAATCAAAACGAAAGTCGCTTTTAATCTGACAAAGCGGCAGATTATATGTTTTGCGGCAGCCCTCGCTATGGGACTACCGCTTTTCTTTTTGCTCAAAGACAGCGCGGGAACAAGCATGGCGGCATTTGCAATGATTGTCGTTATGCTTCCCTGCTTCCTCTTGGCAATGTATGAAAAACACGGGCAGCCCCTTGAAGTCGTGATAAAAAACGTCATTCAGACAAAGTTTATCCGACCAAAGGAACGCCCCTATCAGACGGAAAATTTTTATGCCGTCATAGAAAAACAACGAAAACTGGAAAAGGAGGTATCGGCTATTGTCAATGGCAGAACGAAAAACAGTAAGCCGCGCGGTAAAAAATCCCGTCAAGCGTAAGCTGACCCGCGCGGAAAAGAAAGAAATCGCCGCCGTGATACAGGCGGCAAAGGGCGACGGGAAACCCCACACCGCGCAGCAGACCATTCCCTACTTGCAGATGTACCCGGACGGGATTTGCAGGGTAACGGAAAAGAAATATAGTAAAAGCCTTGTCTTTGAAGATATTAACTATCAGCTTGCACAGGCAGACGATAAGACCGCCATTTTTGAAAACTGGTGCGATTTTCTCAACTACTTTGACGCTTCCGTATCGGTGCAGCTCTCTTTCATCAATCAGGGCGCAAGAAAGGAAAAGGCACAGGCGGCTATCGAAATCCCGGCGCAGGACGACGCTTTTAACTCTATCCGCAAAGAATACGCGGACATGCTGAAAAATCAGCTTGAAAAAGGCAACAACGGACTGGAAAAGTGCAAGTACATTACCTTTTCCATTGAAGCGGACAATCTCGCAGCCGCAAAAGCCCGCCTTTCCCGTATCGAAACCGACGTACTCAATAATTTTAAGGTGCTTGGCGTAACCGCCCGCCCCATGAACGGACAGGAACGCTTGAACGTACTGCATGGGATTTTTCACCCGGAGGGCGAGCCGTTCCGTTTCTCTTGGGACTGGCTTGTACCGTCCGGGCTTTCCACAAAGGACTTTATCGCCCCGTCCTCGTTCCGTTTTGGCGACGGCAGGACGTTTCGCATGGGGCGTAAGCTCGGCGCGGTTAGTTTCCTTGAAATCCTCGCGCCGGAGCTGAATGACCGTATGCTTTCGGACATTCTCGACCTTGAAAACGGGATTATCGTCAATCTGCATATCCGCAGTATCGACCAGAGCGAAGCAATCAAGACCATTAAGCGCAAGATTACCGACCTCGACAAGATGAAGATTGAGGAACAGAAAAAGGCGGTACGCAGCGGGTACGACATGGATATAATTCCGTCCGACCTTGCCACCTTTGGCAGCGAAGCAAAGAACCTGTTGCAGGATTTACAGAGCAGAAATGAAAGAATGTTTCTGCTGACGTTCCTTGTGGTAAACATGGCAGACACGAAGCGGAAACTGGATAATGACGTATTTGCTACGGCGGGCTTTGCACAGAAAAACAACTGCGCTCTGACCCGCCTTGACTATTTGCAGGAAGCGGGCTTTATGTCCTCTATCCCTCTTGGGGAGAACCTTATCCCCATTCAAAGAGGGCTTACCACATCAAGCACCGCTATCTTCATTCCCTTTATCACACAGGAGCTTTTTCAGCGGGGCGCAGCCCTGTACTACGGCTTAAATGCGCTGTCAAACAACATGATACTCTGCGACCGCAAGCAACTGAAAAATCCCAACGGGCTTATCCTCGGAACACCGGGAAGCGGTAAATCCTTTGCGGCAAAGCGGGAAATGACAAACGCTTTTCTCATTACCGACGACGATATTATCATCTGCGACCCCGAAGCCGAGTATTTCTCCCTTGTGCAGCGTTTGGGCGGGCAAGTGATACGCCTGTCGCCAACAGGAAAAGGCATGGACGGCAAGCCCCAGTATGTGAACCCTATGGATATTAACCTCAACTACTCCGAGGAC
>OIAX01000456.1_pt1 | contig 14627 bp, 13 predicted proteins | sample 1580821 | NCBI WGS metagenome assembly OIAX01 (sample SAMEA3882524, study PRJEB24775) | human gut metagenome | biome: human-associated habitat; feature: intestine environment; material: feces | place: Netherlands | collected 2009/2010 | reverse complement strand
GTATCATAGAAGGACCTTACTTAGGTTATTTTACAGAAAAAGTTTCATAGGCTCTGTTTTTAGCCCTTTTCTCAAATCCTTAGTCTGTCCCCGCGCAAATCCCCCGTGTCCCATCCCATCCATTTCGCCGTTTGTTTATAAAGTTTTAATCCTTCTTCCTATTGACTTTCCCAATCAACATATATATAATCTCAAAAGTGACAACGGTGACAACATGTCACAAATAACACCCTGTCATCTATACAAATAATATCAACCATACAAAAGCCAACAAGGAGGCAACTACATGCCAACCCAGCGTTTTTTAAACTTAAAAGACTCAAAAAAAAATGCGATCCTGGAAGCTGCAGCCCACGAATTCGCCAGAGTTCCCTACTCCGCAGTATCCATTAACCAGATCATCAAAGAAGCCGAAATATCCAGAGGAAGTTTCTACACTTACTTTGAAGACAAAGACGACCTGATGCGCTACATGCTCAGAGGATTTCGTGATACCTTAAGAAAAAAAGTATTTGAATTCTTAGAAGAAGAAAACGGCAACCCTTTTCGCCTGTGTATCCGTCTTCTGAAAGACTGGATAAAAACAGGAAGTGAGCGTATTACATTCCAGATCCACAGAAACCTTCTGGCAGACCTAAGCGTAACAGGACAGAACCAGATGTTTGGGATCCGTGGTTTTCTGATGAAAGACGAACTTTATAAATCCTTCGTAGAAGAATTGTACAACCGCTTAGACAAAGACCGCTACCCGACCACAATAGAAACATTGTGCTACATAGTAGACATGGCAATTATGATCCTGATCAAATCCATGGCAATGTATTACCAAAATCCTTCCGAAAAAGAAACCATCATCCAGGTATTAACAGAAGAAATGACGATCCTGGAAAGAGGAATGTGTACCCAGACTTCACAGCAGTCATAAACGAAATGAGGAGACTTAGCAATGAAAAATATCACAAAAAAAATCACACGGATATCCACTGTACTTACAGCATCCATTCTGTCAGCAGCCCTTCCACTTACAGCTCTGGCAGCCCAGAACAGCCCGGATGATAATACCTATCAGCCAAAAGACGTTCAGACAGTAGACTACAAAAAAAGTTTAACTCCGGAATTTGCCTATTCCGCAGAAAAATGGGCAACCCTTCGTGACAACATCATGGAATACGGCGAATTAGCAGACCTGATCCACGAATACAACCCAACCGTTTTAAGCAACCGTTCCACTTACAAAGACCAGAAAAACAAAAACTTAAATGACATCTATGACGACTATATGAAAGACATTGATGACATCTGGGATCAGGCTGACAACGCAGACAACGATGTAACCTGGGCTTCCCTGCGTTACTCCGCAGGCCTTTTAACCAAACAGGCAGACAATAACTACGAAGACGCGGAAATGGAAAAGATCCAGTATGACCAGCAGGAAGCAAAACTGGTATACCAGGCACAGGAAATGATGGTTTCCTTAGAGCAGTCCGCATATAACCTGGAAAACTTACAGAGTACCAGAGATCTTCTGCAGCAGCAGTACGAAGCAACCCAGGCTCAGATGTCCGTAGGAATGGCAACCCAGACCGATGTCCTTACAGCTTTAAAGAGTGTACAGGATCAGGATACAGCCATTTTAACAGCAAAAAAGAGCCAGGAAAATGTACACAGAAACTTATGCCTTATGTTAGGCTGGAGCGCAGATGCACAGCCTGAGATCAGAGAAGTACCACAGCCGGATTTATCCCGTGTAGATGCTTTAGATCCAAACGCAGATGCCCAGACAGCCATTGACAACAACTATGATGTAAGATACTACACCAAAAAAGCAGGCAACTTAACAAGCCAGGATCTGATCGAGTCCAATCAGGCAGCTATTGTAAATGCAAAAGATACAGCCATCCGTTCCTTAAAAACACAGTACAACACCGTACTTACTACAAGAGACTCCTTAAATGCAGCTAAAGCACAGCTGCAGGTAGCAGAAGCAAATTTAAACCTTGCCCAGGCAAACCTTGCAGTAGGAAGCCAGACCAAACTGCAGTACCAGAGTACATTAAACACCTATACATCAGCCAAAAACGATGTAAACACCAAAGAATTACAGCTTCTCCTCGCATTAGAGGCCTATGACTGGAATGTAAAAGGACTTACTACCTCAAATTAATAGATGCACTCCCGGAGGCTTTCTCGCAAGATCAAATACAAAAAGACTTCGAGAGTACATAGAGAGAAAGGACAAAAAAGATGAAAAAAAATCATTTAAGCTCCATGACAGCAGCCACAATGGCATTCCTGCTGGCAGCGTCCGCTCCTTTTCAGGCATTCGCAGAAGAAGCAAACCCGGACAGCAGCTATTCTGTTGATCAGGAACGCCTTACAGATAATCAGTTAGACTATGACGAAATAGGTGCCAGAGTAAAAGAATATTACGGTCCCATCAAAAGTGCCTACAACATGGTACGGGGAATGACAGAAGATCAGGGGCAGATCGCAGTTAATGAGAGGACCATGGCAGACGATCTTATTTCCCAGGCAAGAGCAGCAGAAGACCTTGCCAAAGACCAGACAGGTATGGATCAGATGATCAACAAGGCAACGGCAAAAGCGCTGCGTAAGACTGCAAATCAGATGCGTACAATGGCCAACAATATGGACCGGTCATTATCCCGGAAGAACTCTTCTGAAAAACAGATCGACCGCCAGGCCAACAGTTTGATCCTTAATGTAGAAATGATGTTAAACCAGTATCAGCAGCTGCAGTCCCAGCGTACTATAGCAGCAAAAGGTGTAGAACTGGCTACAGCAGCAAAACAGCTGCAGAACACCATGCAGGCCCAGGGAATGGCAGTTGACGCAGATGTACTTTCCGCAGCAGCCAGCCTTTCTTCCGGTCAGTCCCAGTTAAATACACTGGATGCAGGAATTGAGCAGATCCGTAAAATGCTCTGCTCCTTTACCGGATACGACGAAGCATCTAACCCGGTATTCGGAGAAGTACCGGCAGCAGATCCATCCTACATTGCCACAGTCAATGTAGCAGAAGATAAAGAAAAAGCAGTAAATAACAACTACGAGCTGATCAGTCTCAGAGGACAGACAGGCGGCGGAATGACAGATCTGCAGATCCGTACCTCAAAGACAACTACACAGATCGCCAATAAACTGCGCAATGTAGAATATTCCGAAGAAAATGTCCGTTCCAATATCCAGGCGCTGTATGATGCAATGGAAGAAAAAAATTCCTCCTATTCAGCAGCCAAAACAGCCTACGAAAGCGGCCAGATCTCCTGGCAGGCAGCGCAGGTGCAGAAGGCCAATGGCATGTTAAGCAACATCCAGTATATGCAGCAGGAACTGGCATGGCTTCAGGCACAGTCCGGATATAAATGTGCAGACCTGGCTCTCCAGCAGGCCATCCAGAATTACAAATGGGCAGTAGCAGGTGCTTCCGTATCTGCGGACACCCAGTAATGATCATATTTCAAAATAAATAAACTAAATCTTCCAAAGAAAAAGCGGCAGTTGTCAAAAAAGTAACAACTGTCGCTTCTTAATTATCAAAACAAAAGAAAATATAACTATTGCACATAAAAAAATGATAAATTTTGTAACAACTGGTTGTTATTAACAAAAAGTGGTGCTATTATAAACAAAAGGGGAATATAATAATTCAGTAGAGGGAGTGGAACATGCTGTAGTTTTCTGAAATTGAGGTGATGTGAATGGTAACCAGGAGTTTGGACGTAAGAAAAAAGGCGCTGAATCCAATACCGATTTCTTATCTGATTCAGACCGCAAACCGTTTTGATTGTGACATTTTCGTAACCGATGACAAAAAAACAGCAAATTTAAAACACTACGAAGAAATGAAAAATTTAAGTTTATATGGTTTTCTGACCATATGTTTTAAGGGGAGAGATGAAACAGAGGCAGATAATTGTATAAGAAAGATCCTATGGCAGGATGAGTATTACATGTAACAGACAAGGAAGTGTAAAAATGCACAGTAACGTATAAACAGGAGACCTGGAAGGGGACGTCTCCTGTTTTTGTTATGATACCAGATTTTTAACCTTTTGACCCTGTATCATGCAAATATGCATCCGCATCCTTAAAAAAGCTCCACACGATCATCAGGATAATAAATCCAATAGGAAAAGCAGCGACAATGGATACAGACTGAAGACTGCTCATGGAATTTTCTGAAAAGATCAGTGCAATAGGGAAAAGCATTAAAGTAATGGCCCAGAACAGTTTTACCTTCTTATCCGGCTCTTCATCTGCATCCAGGGAGCGGTAGGAATAGGAACTTGCCACCATGGTAAGGGCATCGAACGTAGTCGCATAAAAAGCGATCATGGTAACAGCCAGTAAGATCAGTCCGAACCTGGCTGCAGGCATTGTCTCAAAAACAGCGATGATCGCCTGATACAGATCCCCGGTCTCCCGGTACAGTCCCATTAAATCTAAGATCCCATGAGTCTGAAGTCCCAGACCATAATTTCCCAATATGATAAAAGAAGTAAAGGTGCCAGCAAGACCAAAGAAATAGCCGCCTAAAACAGTCTGGCGGATGGTCCTTCCCTTGCTGATGGTTCCAATAAAGAACGGGGTTGCCACACACCATACCATCCAGTAAGCCCAGTAGAAAATCGTCCAGTTCTGTGGGAAGGAAGAGGTGCGAAGGGCATCAGTCCAGGTAGCCAGAGAAATAAAATTCTGGGTTAAAAGTCCGATGGCAGTGATCCCGGTCTCAATGATGTAGCGTGTCTGACCGCCTAAAAACAGGAAGTAAGCTAACAGCACAAAAAACAGATAGATACAGGAAGCAGCCAGCCGTGTGACTCCCTGCATGCCAAAATATACAGCCAGTGTGTATACAATACAGATGATCACTAAAATAGCAATGGTAAGAAGGGGCGTCTCTGCAACTCCTAACACCTTGCTTAAAGCCATGGATAAAAGAGGGGTAGCCAGTGAAAAGGTAGTGGCAGTTCCTGCTAAGAGAGCAAAAACAGCGGTAAGGTCGATCAGTTTTCCAACCACTCCGTCTACTTTCTTTCCAAGAAGAGGACGGCAGGCTTCTGAGTATTTCTGTTTATTCCTGCGGCGCACATGGATCATAAAGCCAAATGCAACAGCCAGGATGATGTAAAAGCTCCATGGAATAGGACCCCAGTGGAACAATGGGTAAACAGAAGTCCAGTCCTGAATGGAACCCATCTCAGAAATATGAGACTCATCTGCATAAAGCATCCACTCACAGAGAGAATAAAAAAGGATATCTGCAGCCAGTCCGGCTGTAAACATCATGGAACCCCACTGGAAAGCAGTATACTGTGGTTTTTCTACATCCCCCAGTTTAATAGAACCAAAGCGGGAAAATGCCATATACAGGGAACAGATCACAGCCCCCAGTCCCATTAACAGATAATAGCTGCCAAGCTGGTCGCCAAGGAAGAAACGGATGGAAGCAAGGATATTGGCAGAGCCTTCCGGAAATATCATAAACAGACAGCATAACAATGTGATGCATCCGAAAGGCAGGATAGTGGTGACCCAGTCAAGGTTCTGCAAAAATGATTTCTGTTTCGGTTTCATGAAAATGACCTCCTGTTAAAAAATAATATGTTCAAAAAAATAAAAAATTAAATCATATTGAACATGATAGCACCAATAAGATCAAATAGCAAGCTACATTTCACAGAAGTTTCATATAGGTAACAATTTTGTAAGAAAAAACCACTGTTAAAATTGTGGTTTCTTCGTTATAATAGTACCGTTGAAAATTAAGGAGGTTTTTTGTAATGTTTAACTGGAAAAAGGTTTCTCTGATCCTTCTGGCATCAGCAGCTCTTTTAAGCGGCTGTACCCAGAGTAATATTGTTTCTCCAGCAGATGGAAAGATCCAGGGAGATGGACAGCCGGATACAGAGATCGATAAAGATATTAAGATCGACTGGGAAGAAGTACGTTCAGACCTGGAAGAGCAGTATTTAGAGCCATATGGTGCTTTTGCTGATTATGTAATGGACTTAAACGTTGTTTATGATGACGAAACCGGTCTTCTGACTGTACTGCTGCCTGTTACCCGCAAGACTACCAGCGATGTAGCAGTGGTTTATGCACAGGATGTTTTAGGAAGCATTGGTGAGTCTGTAGCAACCCAGAACTTCTATTATACAGCACCGGAGGAGAATGAAAACGGATTTACTACCAGCTACGGCAGCTTCTTCGATGATCATGATGTAAAGGTACAGGTATTCCCTTATGATAAAGAAGGGGACGAAAGCTCTTATCTGGTAAATGACACCATTAAAGCAGGGGATGTCAGAGCCGTTGAGCCGGTACAGTAAGGAGAGGGAAAATGAGACGGATCGACAGATACTGGAAACGCTGCGGGGCATGTCTGCTGGCAGCAGTTACACTGATGCTGGGACAGGGAACCATGCAGTCTTACGCTATGAATGCGCAGGTTATTAATTCCCCAGACAGGATCGTTGTACAGGATGAAAATAAGAATACAGGCAATCAGAATAATACCAATACACAGACGGTAGCTTCCAAGGCAGAGGTGGCAGGTTTTGGAGAAGTATCCACTCCTGTTACGGACTCTTCCTCTTACTTCGGAAAGGGAAGGCTCACTCTTCTGGCAAATCATGATACAGCAGCCCAGCAGCTGGCAGCGATCATTGAAACGGGAGAGGGCGGTCTGATCGTAGTAGATGGCGGCTGGACAGACAACACAGATTATGTATTAAATCAGATCAAGGCAAAAGGCGGACATGTTCAGGCATGGCTGATCACACATCCTGACTCTGATCACGTAGGTGCCCTGGCAGATATTCTTTATAAGCATGCAGGAGAGATCACCATTGACGGTATCTATTACTCCTTCTTAGAAGACAGCTGGTACGCAGAAAAGGACGCAAATGTTGCTTCTATGGTGGCATATGTAAAAGGCGCATTTGCAAAAATTTCTCCATCCGTTCTTCACGGTGATATCGTAGCAGGACAGGTGATCAACGCAGGACCTGCAAAGATCCAGGTTTTAAACCAGGCTTACAAAGAAAACAATGACTTTGTAAATAACAGCAGTGTTGCTTATATGGTATCTTTAAACGGTACCAATGTAGTGTTCTTAGGAGACTTGGGACGTACCGGTGGTGAACATCTGATGCAGGATATAAACCTTGGAGCTTTAAAATGCAAGATGGTCCAGATGTCCCATCACGGACAGAACGGTGTAGACTACGAAGTATACAAGGCATTAAGACCATCTGTATGCTTATGGCCGACTCCTCAGTGGTTATGGGATAATGATAACGGCGGCGGAGCAGGAAGCGGTTCCTGGAAGACACAGGAGACCAGAAACTGGATGACCCGTCTTGGTGTAAAAGAGTATTATGTCACCAAGGATGGCGATCAGGTGATCGAATAATTCGGAAACAGAAAAAGTAACCGTAAAATTGAAACGTTATAATTAGACAAAAACAAAAAAAAGATCAAAAATTCCAGAAAATGGGAATTTTTGATCTTTTTTTGATATGACATTTCATTGACCCGCTGTCATAAATGTGGGATAATCGGACCATACGCAGGTACATGATACATGTACATACATAGGAAACAGCTGATAGACAACTTAAGGGGGAAGTAAGATGGTAAAGGTGTTTCTGGTGGAAGATGAGTCCATCATCCGCCGTGGGATCCGTGATAACATAGCCTGGGAAAGTCATGGATTTGAATTTGTGGGGGAAGCAGGAGACGGAGAATATGCCTATCCGTTGATCTTAAATACAAAACCGGATATTCTGATCACAGATATAAAGATGCCGTTTATGGACGGACTGGAATTAAGCCGCCTGGTGAAAAAAAGTCTGCCTAAAACCAGGATCATCATTCTCAGTGGTTATAATGAATTTGAATATGCCAAAGAAGCCATTAAGATCGGGATCAGTGACTACTTATTAAAACCGGTAACTTCTGTAAGTTTACTGGATACCTTAAAACGTGTAGCAGATGAGATCAGGGAAGAGCAGGAAAAATCCAGGCTTCTGGAACGCTATTTTGCCAGCTATGAAAAATACACGGAATTTCTGGACAATACCAATTATACAGGGGTAGACCGGAAGCTGATCCTGGATTTTCTGAAGTTAGGAGCAATGGAAGAATGTGATCCTTTTGTGGAAGAATATTTTGCTGCGATCGGTGAGAACAATTATCAGTCATTGCTGCTGCGCCAGTATCTTACCATGGATATTTTCTACTGTATCCAGGAATTCTTAAAAGGACTGGGAGAGGGAAATGTAACAATTTCACCGGAAGTTACGGATATTAAGCGGATCCCAAAAGTGATCGTCAGCGTGGATACGACCAAGATGTATCTGAAAGAGCAGTTTCAGGCAGCCATCGAGGCAAGGAACAGTGTCTCAAATGACCGTTATGGAAGTGTGATTCAAAGTGCCAAAGAGTACATAGAAAAGAACTTCTCCAACGGAGAACTGTCATTAAACAGGATCGCGGCCCATATAGGAGTCAGTCCCAGCTATTTCAGCTCTATTTTCAAGCAGGAAACTGGGACGACTTTTGTGGAATATCTTACGAAAGTACGCATTGACAAAGCCTGTGAACTTCTGCGCTGCACCAACAGCCGCACAGCAGAGATCGGGGAGCAGGTAGGCTACAGTGATCCCCATTATTTCAGCGCTACTTTCAAGAAAGTGATGGGGCAGTCACCAAAAGACTACAGGGCAGGACAAAAAGGATAAAAGGGGCATAGAGACATGGAAAAGAAAAAGAAGTTTTACCTGTCACTGAAAATGCGTCTGCTCTTTTTACTGTTTGTGATCGTGATCCCTCTTACATTTATGGTAGCCGGCTATCAGCGTATGTTTGAAAATTATTCCCGGTCCTATAATGAGATCATGGCAAACCTGAAAGTGGCCAATGAATACAATATCAAGTTTAAATCCGATATGGAATATTCCATGTACCGGGTCATGATCGGTCTGATCGATGTAGATAAATTTGAAAACGGGGATATTTTAGAGGGGAAGAGCAAGTATGCTACAGTGGTGAAAAATCCCCTGAACATGATTGCATCTGCCCGTCATGCCTTTGGAAAGTCCATTGAGCGGGTACCGGGATCAGACGGTGATATTAAGATAAAAGGTATTTTATCCTGTTTAGACTCTCTGGAAAAGGCAGTCAACCGGATGATCGACAATGCCTCTGTTACAGGAAGATACGATGAAAATGTAAATATCTGGGAAAATGATATCCAGGGGCTGTGTTCCATGATCCAGGATTATATTACCCAGTATACCTACTATGAGATGATCAATATGGAGCAGCTGCAAAAAGAACTGGAACAGCAGGTGACCAAACGGATCCAGGAATATATGGTTTTGCTGGCCTGTGTGCTGACAGCAGGCACTTTCCTTGCACTGGCCATCACAAATTCCATTACAGGGCCTTTGGGACGGCTGCAGCAGACGGCAGAACGTCTGGGAAAGGGAGATCTGGATGCAAAGGCGGATCTTGGCAGTTTAGAGGAGATCAATGTACTGGCCCGTACTTTTAATCATATGAGTGAGCGGATCCGGCGGCTGTTAGAGAAAAATACCCAGGAGCAGAAAAATCTGCGGGAGGCAGAGCTGCGGCTCCACCAGGAGCAGATCAGTCCCCATTTTCTTTATAATACTTTAGACTCCATTGTGTGGATGGCAGAAGGGGGAAATAACCGTCAGGTAGTGGAAATGACCACAGACCTCAGTGATTTCTTCCGCACCGTGCTGTCGGGAGGAAAAGATTTTATTACAGTGGAGGAAGAAGAGTCTCATATACGCAGTTATTTAAAGATCCAGAAGATCCGCTATGAGGATATTTTAGACTATTCCATTCAGATCGAACCGGGAATAAAGGATCAAATTGTTTTAAAAATGCTGCTGCAGCCTTTAGTTGAAAACGCTCTGTACCACGGGATCAAAAATAAGCGGGGCGGAGGCTGTATTATCATAAGAGGCTATGAGGACCGGGATAACCTGATCTTTGAAGTGGAGGATAATGGAAGCGGCATGGATCCGGAAACTCTTGAAAAAGTACGTAAAAAGCTTTCCGGAACCTTTGAAGGGGAACAGGCAGATCTGAAAAAAGGCGGCTTTGGTCTTAATAATGTGGCACAGCGCCTTAGGATGTATTATGGGGATCAGGCAGAGATACTGGTTGAGTCTGAAAAAGGGATCGGGACCTGCTTTAAGATCTTCCTCAATAAAAAAACATAACTTTTTCCAAAGAAAACACAAAAATTTGTGGAAAACCTATAAAAAACACACTTTTTTGAAAAGATGCTCTGTATAAAATATACGGAGCATTTTGTATAATAAAACTGCAAAAACAAATGTGATGTTATTAAAAAGGAGGAACCATCATATGAAAAAAAGATTTTTATCCGTAGCATTAGCAGCAGCTGTAGCAATGTCAGCAACCGCATGCACCAGCAATCCTGCAGAGTCAAAAACAACTGCAGCGCCAGCTGAGACAAAGGCAGAGGAGACCACAGCAGCAGAAGCTTCTTCTGAAGGGGAAAAGAAGGAAGCAGCAGCTGACGGAGATCTGATCACAGTTGGATACGCACAGGTAGGTGCTGAGTCTGACTGGAGAACTGCGAATACAGAATCTTTTAAGTCCACATTTACAGAAGAAAACGGCTATAAGCTGATCTTTGATGACGCACAGCAGAAACAGGAAAACCAGATCAAGGCAATCCGTTCCTTTATCCAGCAGGATGTTGATTATATCGTAGTTGCTCCTGTAGTTGAGACCGGATGGGAAACTGTTCTGGAAGAAGCAAAAGAAGCTGGAATACCGGTTATTCTTTCTGACCGTCAGATGCAGCTTTCAGATGACAGCCTCTATGAAGCATGGGTAGGCGGAAACTTCGTAAAAGAAGGCGAGACCTGTGGTGACTGGCTGGCAGATTACTTAGAGAAACAGGGCAGAGCAGACGAAGAGATCAATATGGTAACCATTCAGGGAACCATCGGTGCATCTGCACAGGTTGGCCGTACAGAAGGTATGGAGAACAAGTTAAAAGAACATTCCAACTGGAATATGTTAGACAAGCAGTCCGGTGAATTTACACAGGCTAAAGGACAGGAAGTTATGGAGTCCTTCTTAAAGAGCTACGATGATATTGACGTAGTTATCTGTGAGAATGATAACGAAGCATTCGGTGCTATCGACGCGATCAAGGCAGCAGGAAAGACCTGTGGACCAGAGGGTGACATTATCGTAGTAAGTTTTGACTCTGTAAAGGCAGCATTTGAGTCTATGATCGCAGGTGACTTAAACGCAACCTTCGAGTGCAACCCACTTCATGGACCACGTGTAGCTGAGATCATCCAGAAACTGGAAAAGGGCGAAGAAGTTGAAAAGATCCAGTATGTAGATGAAGCTTACTTTGATACCTCCATGGATCTGGAAGAGATCTTAAAGACCAGAGCATACTAATAACCAGCAATCTGTTACCAGTAATACATAGCAGATCAGGCACGGGGCGGGAGACAAAAGTCCCCTCCCGTGTCTTTTTTTAGAAAAAAGGAGGCATGGCTTTTATGGAAAAGGATTCTGTCCTTGAAATGCGGCATATATATAAGACATTCCCAGGTGTAAAAGCTCTGCAGAATGTGGATTTTACATTAAAAAAAGGGGAAATACATGCACTTATGGGTGAGAACGGAGCCGGAAAATCCACTCTGATCAAGGTTCTCACCGGTGTGGAGGAGTTTGAAACAGGAGAGATCATGATCGATGGCTGTGACCATACGATCATCAACCGCAGTCCGCAGGAAGCCCAGAGCCGCGGTATCAGTACCGTGTATCAGGAAGTAAACCTCTGCCCCAACCTTACAGTGGCAGAAAATCTTTTTATTGGAAGAGAGCCCAGAAAAGCAGGGCTGATCGACTGGAAAACTATGAACAAAAGAGCTGCAAAATTATTGCAGGATCTTGACATACATGCAGATGTTACACAGACTATTGACAATTATTCCATCGCCATCCAGCAGATGATCGCCATTGCCCGTGCAGTGGACATGTCTGCAAAGGTTCTTATCCTGGATGAGCCTACTTCTTCCCTGGATGACGGAGAAGTAGAAAAGCTGTTTAAGCTGATGTTGCGTTTAAAAGGAGAGGGAGTGGGCATTATCTTTGTTACCCATTTCCTGGAGCAGGTATATGCAGTCTGCGATAAGATCACAGTACTGCGTAACGGACAGCTGGTAGGAGAATTTACCACAGCAGAACTTCCAAGAGTCCAGCTGGTTGCAAAGATGATGGGTAAAGATTTTGATGATCTGGCTGCCATCAAGGAAGCAAAGGACGAAGAGGAACATACAGAGGAAGATATCGTTATCAAGGCAGTGGGACTGGGAAAGAAAGGCTATATCAAGCCATTTGACCTGGTGATCCACAAAGGCGAGGTTGTTGGCTTTACAGGCCTGTTAGGTTCCGGACGATCTGAAACAGTCCGTGTTCTCTACGGGGCAGAACGTCCGGATGAAGGAACCCTTCAGGTAAAGGGAAATGGAATAACAGCCAAACACCCAATTACTTCCATGCATGCAGGAATGGCCTATCTTCCGGAAGACCGTAAAAATGAAGGTATCATTGCAGACCTGTCTGTAAGAGAAAATATGATCATGGCACTTCAGGCAAAACGTGGCATGTTCCACTTATTAAGCAGAAAGCAGCAGGAAGAATTTACAGATAAATATATTGAAATGCTGCAGATCAAAACAGCCAGCCGTGAAACACCGATCAAATCATTATCCGGTGGAAATCAGCAGAAGGTGATCATTGGCCGCTGGCTTTTGACCAATCCGGATTTTCTTATTCTGGACGAGCCTACAAGAGGTATTGACGTAGGAACCAAAACAGAGATCCAGAAGCTGGTAGTAAAACTGGCTTCCCAGGGAATGGCAGTGGTATTTATTTCCTCAGAGATCGAAGAGATGCTCCGTACCTGTGACCGCATGGTGGTTATGCGTGACGGTGCAAAGGTAGGAGAACTTTCCGGAAATGAAATGAACCAGTCTTCCATTATGTCAACCATTGCAGGAGGGCAGTAGTCATGAAAAATAAAACATTAAAAAACATAACATCCCAGAGATTATTTCTCCCTATTTTCTGCCTGGCACTGGTATTGCTGGTAAATATCATCACAACACCGAACTTCTTTTCAATTGAGATCCGTGATGGCGTTCTCTATGGATATATGATCGATATCATCAACCGTGCCTCCGAACTTGTGATCCTGGCAGTAGGAATGACCCTGGTAGTATCTTCCTCAGCAGGAACGGATATTTCCGTAGGCGCTATTATGGCAGTAAGTGCAGCTGTATGCTGTAACATCCTTACAGGTGGAGAGAGAGCAGTTACTGCTTATGCAAATCCACTGATCCTTGGCTTTATAGCAGCTTTGGTAGTAGGCGCAGCCATTGGCTGTTTTAACGGATTTTTAGTATCAAAGTTAAATATCCAGCCTATGGTGGCAACTCTGATCATGTTTACTGCAGGCAGAGGTATTGCACAGCTGATCACAGACGGACAGATCACCTATGTGCGTGTAGACAGTTACCGTGTACTGGGCGCTTCTTTCCCGGGATTTCCGGTTCCTACCCCGTTTATCGTGGCAGTGCTGGTAGTTGCCCTTACTTCGCTGCTTTTAAAGAAAACAGCCCTGGGCATGTACATCCAGTCTGTAGGTATCAACAAGAGAGCATCCCAGTTAGTAGGTATTAAATCCGTTCTTATCATTTTCCTTACATATGCGTACTGCGGCCTGTGTTCCGGCCTTGCAGGCCTGATCGCTTCCAGCCGTATTTATTCTGCAGATGCCAACAACATTGGTCTGAACCTTGAAATGGATGCCATCCTTGCAGTTGCCCTTGGTGGAAATGCCCTTGGTGGTGGTAAGTTCAGCCTGATGGGATCTGTGATCGGAGCTTATACAATCCAGGCACTTACAACTGTTCTTTACGGATTGAATGTATCAGCCGATCAGCTTCCGGTCTACAAGGCAATCGTTGTTGTAGTCATCGTTGTCCTTCAGAGCCCGGTATTCAAGAAATTTATTGCAGTGCAGAAAGAAAAAAGAACATCAAAGGCTGCAGTGAAAGGAGGAGCTAACTAATGAAAGCAAAAGTATCCGGAACAAAAAAGAAAATTAACGGAACGACATTCCTCCTTATGATTACAATTTTACTGTTTGTTGTAATGTACGCAGCAGGTATGATCGTATTTAACGACAAAGGTTTTGCAAAACCGCAGATGTTCCTGAATCTGTTCATTTCCAATGCAGGTCTTCTGGTTATCGCGATGGGCGAAACGATCGTTATGATCACAGCCGGAATCGATATCTCAGTTGGTTCTGTTACAGCACTTGTATGTATGGTTGCTGCAAACCAGATGGAAAATCACGGCGCAAGCGCTTATACCGCACTTCTTATGGCACTGGTGATCGGACTTCTCTTTGGTCTGGTTCAGGGATTCCTGGTATCTTATCTGGAGATCCAGCCATTCATTGTAACACTGGCAGGTATGTTCTTTGGACGTGGTATGAC
>OIAX01000408.1_pt1 | contig 16131 bp, 15 predicted proteins | sample 1580821 | NCBI WGS metagenome assembly OIAX01 (sample SAMEA3882524, study PRJEB24775) | human gut metagenome | biome: human-associated habitat; feature: intestine environment; material: feces | place: Netherlands | collected 2009/2010 | reverse complement strand
TATGATCTCTGACAATGGTGTATTCATTGAGACAAAGAAAGCTTATGCAAAAGATATGGTAACAGGATTCATCCGCCTGAACGGAATGACAGTAGGTGCTGTTGCCAACCGCTCAAAAGTATACGATGAAGAAGGCAACACAGCAGAAGAATTCGACGGCACACTCTCAGCAATGGGATGCAAGAAAGCAGCAGCTTTCGTTAAATTCTGTGATGCATTCGGAATTCCGGTACTCACACTTACAAACGTAAAGGGACTCAAGGCAACTGCATGCTCAAATGCATAAGTGAGAGCTGCCATCTCTCACTTATGCATTTGCAGATGCAACTGTACCAAAAGTCAATGTGATCACAGGTAAAGCATTCGGAAGCGCATATGTGACAATGAACAGCAAAGCAATCGGAGCAGACATGGTATACGCATGGCCGGAAGTTGAGATCGGAATGATGGCAGCAGACATGGCTGCGAAGATCATGTACACAGATGCAGATGCAGATACATTAAAAGCAAAGACAGAAGAATACAAAGCACTTCAGTCAAGCCCGCTTTCCGCAGCTGGAAGAGGATATGTAGATACCATCATCGAACCGGCAGATACCAGAAAATATGTGATCGGTGCATTTGAGATGTTATTTACAAAAAGGGAAGAAAGACCATCCAAAAAACACGGAACAATTTAGCGAGGTGAAGCAAAGTGAAGAAAAAGATTAGTTTAGTAGTCGCAGTTCTGGTACTTGTGCTCGGCCTTGCAGGCTGCGGAAATGCCAAGACCGTCAGCTATGACAAAGATACACTGATCCAGTCTTGTGATGCTGTTTTTGATATCATTGAGAGCGGATCCATCACAAGCGACCAGATCACAGAGATGTCAGACTGGAATCAGGGATATCTGATGGCACAGTTTGAAAGCCAGACCGGTGTGCAGATGGAAGCAGACACTTTCGCAACTGCACTGGAAGGATGGAAAGCATCCCTGGAAGAATGCGGCGATTATGAAAGCCATAAAGACTATGAATTCGAGGCGTCTTCTACAGGTGTAACGGTAACTGCACCGGCAACATTTTCTGACAGAAGTGCAGACCTGGAATTCGTATTCGATGAGAATATGACTCTGGAATCATTTACAGTCAATGCTCATTACGGCATGAGCGAAATCCTTGAAAAAGCGGGACTTAACACATTACTTGGTATGGGAACTGTATTCGTAATGCTTATTTTCATGAGCTTTATCATTTCCCTGATCAAATACGTTCCTGCATTACTTAACGGTACATCCAAGAAGAAAAAAGAAGAAGCTCCGAAGGCAGCACCGGCAGCAGCACCGAAGGCAGCTCCGGCACCGGCAGCAGCTCCGGCACCGGCGGCAGCAGCTCCGGCGGGCGCAACTACCGTAGAAGCTCCGATGCCAGGTAAAATCCTGAACATCAAAGTATCTGAAGGACAGGCAGTTAAATTTGGCGAAGTAGTAGTTATTATGGAAGCCATGAAGATGGAGACTGAGATCGTTGCTCCGGCAGACGGTACAGTCAGCAAGATCCTTGTTAAGGCTGGCGATTCTGTTGATACAGGAGCTGCTCTGGTTGCTCTGAACTAGGAGGTTAGGTAATGAACTTTTTTGAAATATTAAAAGAGCTTCTTGCACAGTCGGGTTTCGCAGCATTAACCTGGAGAAGCTGTGTAATGATTCTCATTGCTTTTGTATTATTATACCTGGCAATTAAAAAGCAGTTCGAGCCGCTTCTTCTGCTTCCGATTGCATTTGCGGTGGTTGGCGCTGAAAATATGAACAGCCTTACGATCGTGACGGCTTCGATTCTGGCAGGTGCGGTCTGCGGCGACCATGTTTCCCCGATCTCGGATACGACCATCCTTGCGTCGGCTGGCGCCCAGTGCCACCACATCAACCACGTATCGACCCAGATCCCGTATGTGCTGTGCGTAGCGGCGTGCTGTTTCCTCGGTTATCTGGCAGCCGGAATTACCGCCAATGGCTGGGTGGGAACCGGCGTGGGATTCGCAGCGCTGATTGTGGTTCTGGTTATTTTGGATCGAAAGAATAAAGGGACGAAAGAGGCGTAAAAGCATCGGCAGTAAACGAAAATTGGTTCGTTTACTGCCGATTTCTTTCGTTTCATCGGAGGAAGCGGTCGTATCTTCCGCCGGGGCATCGGTAGCAGCTGCGGTTGTTTCTGCCAGAGCAGAAGACTGTCCGCACCCTCTTTATGAAATAGTGGTGGCATGGAAACTTTGGAAAAACGCATTCCCCACCAGCGATAAACTCCGTTCCTTCCGTTTGACCAGACAGATACTTGAGTGGATCTGCGGCTGGGTGATGATCCGGCGGATCAGGGCGGGATCGGAATTTAAACAGAGGGCAGATTCAGGCGCGAGCGCGATGCCCAGCCCTTCGGACGCCCATAAAAGGGCGGTTCTGGCATCGTCGGCAATGCAGACGATGTTCGGTTCCAGCGCCTGTTCCTCAAAATATCCCAGAATCAGCGGCTGCCAGCGGCGGTAAAGGATGAGCGGCGCGCGGGTGAGGGCAGAGAGGGGAAGAGATGTGGGCGTATGGCTTTTTTGTGGTTCGGAAGCAGGAATATCAGTCAGAAGGGCATTCGGGCATTCCTTGTAATGGCTCCAGATCATTTCGCGCCCGATCGCCAGAAATGCCTCCGGCGGCAGTGTCTGCATCTCCAGCCCGGCTTTGGCAAATGGCGTCCGGATCACGGCGAGGTCGATCTGGTTGGAGTGAAGCAGATCGAGCAGGTGGTAGGAATTGGACTCATGGAGTTCAAACAGGGCTTTGGGATAGGATCGCCGGAATGGGGCAAGATAATGCCGGGTCACAAATTCGACGGCGGAGGAGATGATGCCAAGGCGCACAATGCCCTGAATCTCCTGTTTCTGTGCAGTCAGCTCCGTGCGGGCAGCCTGGCTCAGATCGAGGATCGCAAGCGCCCGGTCGTAGAACGTCTTTCCAGCAGGTGTCAGACGGATGCGGCGGGAACCGCGTTCAAACAGCGTCACACCCAGTTCTGCCTCCAGAAGCTTCATCTGGTGGCTGAGCGGCGGTTGTGAGATATTCAGTTTTTTGGCTGCCTGGGAAATATTTCCCTCGTTGACGATGGTGGTGAAGTAGGATAACTGGCGAAGTTCCATAAATGCTCCTTCCTGTTCGGATTCGTTGGAAAACCGTGTGTATGGCAGATATATTATATAACAAAATCCGATAGAATAACAGGCGAACTATATTTTTCCGATATACATTCTATATCCGAATGGTATTTTTCAGGCTCCTTGAATTCTGGTATGATACATAAGCAGGTATATACTGGAAATTCCAGAGAAATAAAAGTGTAGGGATAATACGGAAGGGAGTGGGCAGAAATGAAAGAACTGCTGGATATGTTTCTGACGTTTGCCAGAATCGGAGGGTTTACCTTCGGCGGCGGATATGCGATGCTGCCGATGCTGCAGAAAGAGGTAGTCAATGGACGCCATTGGGCGACGGATGAAGAATTGATGGATTACTACGCGATTGGTCAGTGTACACCGGGTATCATCGCGGTCAACACGGCGACGTTTGTCGGTTATAAGAATCGGGGAATTCCGGGGGCGATTGCGGCGACACTGGGAGTCATTGCGCCGTCGCTTGTCATCATTATGATTATTGCGGCATTTATTTCTAACTTTATTGAACTTAGCTTTGTGAGCAGCGCCTTTGCAGGCATCCGCGCCTGCGTCTGTGTGCTGATCGGCAGTGCGGTTGTCAAGCTGGCGAAGAAATCGCTGGTTGATAAAGGAGCGATCGCGATTGCGGCGGTTGTGTTTGTACTGGCGCTGTTTACATCGGTTTCCCCGGCGCTTCTTGTTGTTGTGGCGGGTGCGATCGGGATTGTACTGAAGGGCGGAAAGGGGGAAAAGAAATGATGCTGATGCTTGAATTAGGCTTCCGCTTCTTCTGCTGCGGACTGTTTGCGATTGGCGGTGGACTGGCGACTCTGCCATTCCTTTACAATATTTCCAAGGAGACAGGATGGTATACCTTTAGTGATATTTCCAACATGATCGCTGTCTCCGAGTCCACACCGGGACCGATGGGCGTCAACATGGCGACCTACGTCGGCTTCCATATTAAAGGGATTCTCGGCGGACTGGCAGCGCCGCTCTCACTGGTGCTGCCGTCGGTCATCATCATTGTGATTATCTCGAAGATTCTCGATAAGTTTAAATCCTCTGCGATCGTACAGAATGCCCTCTATGGTCTGCGCGCGGCATCTACCGCCCTGATTGCGGCAGCAGGTATCGGCGTGGCAAAGATAGCGTTTCTCCATGTCGGAGAGGATGGCAGCCTGGCGTTTTCCGAGCTGTTTTCCATCATCAACTGGAAAGCGATCGTACTGTCGCTTGCGATCTGGTACGGCTTAGTTAAATGGAAAAAGCACCCGATCCTCTATATCGTGGTGGCGGCTGTGGCCGGAATCGTGTTCCAGTTCCACTAGGGAAGATAGAAGAAAATAGAACCATTTCCAGAAGAGGTAGTTCGGTATCGGCATATTCTTTTGGGGTGGTTCTTTTTTGTCATAGGAAGCTTCATCCTATAAAACAAAAAATACAAGAAAATGCGATCGTAAAGCGCAATAATAGTTAGAAACAGAACAAATAAAACAGAAATACACAACAATTACAAAAATATAATCAGATAAATAAAGAAAAATATGGAAAATAATTAGAAATAATGCTTGACAAAATGAAAATTATCTAGTAGAATAAAACCATCAAAAGAAACAGAGATAACCCCAACAAACGGTTACCATAGTTTCTAGGACGAAATAAGGAACAAGGAGGACGGTCCAATGGGATAGTTAGTTACTAAAAAACATGATCATGGTTTTAAAAACCGAATTTATCCAATATAAAAAGATAAAAATCGGTATCGATGGAATCCATCATCATACAATCTCTAAAAGAGTTTACATAGATACATGTAATCAAAGGAGGAGATTCATATGAAAGGAAGAGGTCCATAGCACATTTAAAACAAAATATAAAAGAAAGAGAGGTTATATAGTGAAACTTCGGGATATTTCATAAAAGAGCTGTCTGATGACGAGAAAGTCGGACAGCTCTTTTTTATGCCTTAATGCGTTTATGTGTGCAGTGGAAAGGGTTCCGCTGTTATTTTTTTGCCTTGGCACGGTTTCCGCGCTCCGGAAGCAGAAAGATACAGATTAAGGAGCTGATAAACAGCATGCCCGGATAGAACAGAAGCGGCATGACCTCGAAGGCGGACAGTTCATAGCCCAGCTCATGGACCGCCGATAATGCTACCAGCATCTGAGCACCGTAAGGAAGGATTCCCTGGGAGATGCAGGAAAAGGTATCCAGAAGGGAGGCTGTCTTTCTGGCACTGATGCCATAATCTTCGGAAATTTCCTTTGCAATAGGGTTGGCCATAACGATAGCCACCGTGTTATTGGCAGTTGCGATATCCAGCAGGGTAACTAAAAGGCCGACACCAAACTGACCGCCGCGTTTTCCACGGAAAATGCGATGAATAACGTTAAGAAGAACGTCGAAGCCACCGTTTTCACGGATCAGTGCACACATAGCTGCAACTAAGATGGCAACCATACTGGTCTCAAACATGCCGGAAGTGCCGGAACCCATGTTGGTAAGCATTTCCCAGGGAGTAGTCTGGCCGGAGCCCAGCATAATGATGGCACCGGATACGATTCCGACTAACAGAACGACAAATACCTGAATACCGGCAATGCCGCCTGCTAATACCAAAAGATAGGGGATCAGCTGAATCAGGTTGTATGGTTTTATGATGGCAGCTCCCGGATCCTGATGGAAGGAGACAACCAGGATAAGTGCCAGGGAAGCGATGGCCGCCGGAAGCGCGATGCCAAAGTTCTCTCGGAATTTATCCTTCATAGCACATCCCTGACCGTTGCAGGCTGCGATGGTTGTATCGGAGATGAAGGAGAGATTATCTCCAAACATGGCACCTCCGATGACAGATGCGACGCAAAGGGACAGAGAGAAACCGGAGGTTTCAGATACGGCAGCGGCAATGGGAACGATCAGGGTGATGGTTCCGACGGAGGTTCCCATGGAGGTAGAGACAAAGCAGGCTACCACAAAGAGAACAGCAACGGAAAAACGGGCCGGGATAAGAGACAGCATCAGATAAGCAACACTTTCAGCACTGCTTCGTCCTACGACACCGACAAAGGTTCCGGCTGTCAGGAAGATGAGAAGCATGGTGATGATGTTCTTATCTCCGATGCCCTGCCCCATCAGCTCCAGTTTCCGGTCAAAGGAAAGAGAACGGTTCTGGAAGCAGGCCGTCAGGATCGCCAGCATAAATGCGACAACAATCGGAATGTTGTAAAAGCCCATCGGAATTTTCATGATATATTCTGACCAGATTCCTAGCCCCAGATAAAAGATCAGAAATACAGCGATAGGCAGAAGGGAAGATAGTTTTTGCTTTTTCATAATAATTTTCAGCCTTTCTATATGTTTGCCGTAATAGGCCGGATGTTTTCAGCCGGCTGCAGGGAATGCAGACAGCAGCGTGATTTTGGCACTATAAGGCGGTAAAGTACATTATTTAATCTTACCATAAGAATGGAGTTCAGGCAAGTAAAGAAGACAGTGTAACTGTAACGAAAAGGTTGACGAAAGCCTGTAAAAACGATATTCTGAAAGACGGAGAAACGCATGCAAAAACGATAGAAAATATGATCGGAAAAGAAAAGTATGCTGAATAAAATGGAGGTATATCGTTATGAATGAAAACAACACGGCTATCAAGGATGCCAGATCCTTAGGTCTGCCGAAGATGCTGCTTTTGGGACTGCAGCATATGTTCGCCATGTTCGGTGCGACCATTCTGGTGCCGATTCTGGTCAACACCTATTTTGAGGGGCAGGGACTTTCTATCCAGGTAACCCTGATGTGTGCAGGACTTGGTACATTGTTCTTCCATGCCTGCTCTAAGTTTAAGGTGCCGGCTTTCCTTGGTTCTTCCTTTGCTTTTCTGGGTGGATTTGCGACGGTTGCGAATCTGAATACAGGTATATTTGCAGATATGACCATGGGAGAAAAGCTTCCCTATGCCTGTGGCGGTATTGTGGTTGCAGGCGCTTTGTACCTGATTCTGGCACTGATCATCAAGCTGGCAGGCGTGGAGCGCGTCATGCACTATCTGCCGCCGGTTGTGACAGGTCCGATCATTATCTGTATCGGTCTTTCACTGGCGCCGTCCGCGATCGCCAACGCATCGACAAACTGGCTGATTGCGTTGATCGCGCTGGGAACTATCATCGTTTTTAATATCTGGGGCAAGGGAATGTTCAAGATCATTCCGATTCTGATGGGCGTTGTGATCTCCTATGCAGCGGCAGCAGTCTTCCAGATGATGGGAATGACAAATCCGGACGGAAGTGCGATCCTGAATTTCTCAGAGGTAGCGACGGCTTCCTGGGTCGGACTTCCGCCGTTCCAGCTGTGCAAATTTGACCCGACGGCGGTCATGGTAATGGCGCCAATCGCGCTTGCGACGATGATGGAACATATCGGCGATATGTCGGCGATCTCCGCGACGGTCGGAGAAAATTTCCTTGCGGATCCGGGACTGCACCGGACGCTGGTCGGCGATGGTATCGCAACATCTCTGTCGGCACTCGTTGGCGGTCCTGCCAATACGACTTACGGCGAAAATACGGGCGTTCTGGAATTAAGCCGTGTTCATGACCCGCGTGTCATCCGGATTGCAGCTGTCTTTGCTGTGATTCTGAGCTTTATTCCGAAGATGGCAGAGGTCATCGGTTCGATGCCGTCTGCCATCATCGGCGGCGTTAGTTTCATGCTATACGGTATGATCTCCGCGATCGGTGTCCGCAACGTGGTCGAAAACCAGGTGGATTTAACCAAATCCCGGAACTTGGTAATCGCTGCGGTAATTCTGGTCTGCGGGCTGGGATTCTCCGGCGGTCTGACCTTTGAGGCGGCAGGAACCTCGGTTACCCTGACAGGTCTTGCGATCGCAGCGATTGCGGGCGTTCTGCTCAATGTGATTCTTCCGGGTAATGATTACCAGTTCGGCAAGAATTTACAGGGTGACATCAACCGCGGTGTGGCGATCAATCCGAATCCGAAGAAGCGGCAGGAATAAAAAACGCAAAAATTTTCAGTTCCAAAATTGGGACGAACCATTTCAGATGTATAATCCGCCTGCATTTCCACATACTACCCATAAGACACACGATATGGCAAACGTGGTATGCAGGAGGAAGAATCATGAAAGCTACAGGAATTGTGAGAAGAATCGATGATCTGGGTCGCGTTGTCATCCCGAAAGAGATACGCCGGACGCTGCGCCTTCGGGAAGGGACGCCGCTTGAGATATTCACGGACCGCGAGGGCGAGATTATATTGAAAAAATATTCACCGATGGTGGAGCTGGCGGCATTTGCCGTGCAGTACGCGGAGGCAATGGCGCAGTCTACGGGGCTGATGGTCTGCATCGCGGACCGGGATCAGATCATCGCGGTATCCGGGGGACCAAAGAAGGAATATTACCAGAAGACGATCAGCCGGGCGCTGGAGCTGGCAGTCTCCGAACGTCAGAATATCTGTGCGGCGCGGGGAGAAAAAGCATTTATCCCGATTACCTCGGATGAGGTGGAGGAGAGCAGCGCCGAGGTAATTGTGCCGATTTTGAGCGAGGGAGATGCGATCGGGGCGGTGATTCTCCTCAGCCGGGAGGCAAAGCAGGCGCTTGGAGGGGCGGAGATGAAGCTGGCAGCGACGGCAGCCGGATTTCTGGGACGTCAGATGGAAGGATAAAAAAGATAAATGAGATAAATCTGCCTGGAAACAGGCGGTGAGAGAAAAAAGAAGACGGGATCGATGGAAAACGTAAAGAGAGATAAAACTCCTGGGCGGTTGTCCATCGATCCTGTTTTTGATAGTCCTGTATTTGGAAGAAGCTGACGGTGGCAGACGCTGTAGGTAATTGTGCATTTGTTTGCAGGTATGTATGTTGAGATGATAGGGCTGGGCTATTCACGACAGCCGCGGCAGCAGGGCGCAGAAATGAATTTCATTCTGTTTATCCTTGCCCGGCGCCAGATGGGCGCTGATGCGTCCGCCGTGGCGTTCCACGATGGATTTGGCGATGGAAAGCCCGATGCCGTAGCCGCCGCTTGCTCGTGCGCGGGAATCGTCCGCTCGGTAAAAACGGTCGAACAGGCGCGGAACCTGATCGGGCTCCAGGTTTTCACAGGGGTTCTGCACCTCGAGACAGAGGAGGCGTTTTTTCTGGTACAGGGACACAGTGATCGTGCCGTCCGGCAGGCAATATTTGACTGCGTTATCCAGCAGAATTGAGCAGAGACGCAGGATCTGGTCGCGCTGTCCCCGCATCGACAGCTCTGGTTCGATCGAGAGGGAGAGCTTCTTTCCCTGTGCGTCAACGGCGGTCTGGAAGCTGTCGGAAGTCTCTTTTACCAGTGCGCTGACAGAAAAATCAGAGAGACTTTCCGGACACATGCTTTCCTCGGCGCGCGACAGCTCGATGAGCTCCGCAATCATGCGGTTTAAGCGCTCGACCTGCTTGCGGGTGCTTTCCGTCCACTCGTCCTTGCCGCGTATCATTTCCATGACGCCGACGTTGGCGGAAATGATGCCGAGAGGTGTCTTTAACTCATGCGAGACATCGGTGATAAACCTGCGCTGTTTTTTGATATTATCGGCAAATGGCTTTATGACGTAGTCGGAGAGGCACAGGAGAAGTAAAAGTACAACTGCCAGACAGCCGAAAATAATAAAGAAGGTCAGGCGCAGAAGAATATAAAATGATTGTAACTGCGAAAAGCAGTCTACAATCACAAGCGTACCGCTGTCGCTTTCGCTGCTTCCATCGGACGGATACAGATGGTAACGGTAGTAGCCCCAGTAGCCATTGTCCTTGCCGGATGAGAGAATCGCGTCTGTCAGAGCTGAGATGTCGCTCTCACTGAGGGAGGCGATGTGCTCGGAGTTGACGTCGGATGGTTTCTCATTTTCATCCAGATGAATAATGCAGTAGCGCGTCTCAAACTCCGTTTCGCGGGTGAGCTGGAAACGTCCCGAAACGTTTGGATGATTCCTGACAAAGGGGAAATTCCAGTCATTTTCATAAAGAGTCGTGATGATGGCATCCGCCCGGTCGGTAAGCCGGATGTAGTTTCCCAGATTGATCGAGCCGCCGATGACAAAGAGTGTGAGCGCCAGAGAAAACATGGCGATGAGCAGAAACCTGTGCCGCAGGCTTCGGATCATGCGTCCGCCGCCGTCAGACGATATCCCTCTTCGGTTCGCTGGATGCTCCGGTTGGCGCCCAGCGCCTGCATCTTTTTTCGCAGATAAGAAACGTAAGTCCATACCAGTTGTGCCTCCTGTGTCGGTGGAAGTGGATCGGAAGCGCCCTCGTCGTAGGATGTGCTTCCCCAGGTGTGCTCTAAAAGCTGTGTTTCGGTTAAAAGGCGTCCTTCCTCGCGGATAAACAATTCCAGCATTGCTGACTCGCGGCTGGATAAGCAGACGGAGGAAGTGCCGCAGGAAAGTTCCATGGAAGCGCGGTCCAGGGTAAAGTTGCCGCAGGTAAGCCCGGAGAGTTGTTTGGCGGCGCTTCGTCTGGTCAGCGCCCGGACGCGGGCGAGAAATTCGCCGATGTCAAATGGCTTGGTGAGGTAATCATCCGCTCCGCAGTCAAGCCCGGAGATTTTGTCCTCGGTCTGGCTTTTGGCGGTTAAGAGAAGAACGGGGGTCAGGATATCCTTGTCCCGGAGGGCAGAAAGAACGGCAAGCCCATCCAGCTTTGGCATCATGATATCGAGAATCAGCCCGTCGTAGCTGACGGCGGCTGCTTTTTCCAGTGCTTCAGCCCCGTCGTAGACAGCGTCTACCTTATATCCTTCATGGGTTAAAATGGCGTTCAGGGCGCGTATCATATCCGGCTCATCGTCGGCAAGAAGTAGTTTCATGTGTGAAAATCCCCTCTTTGTTTATCCATCTGTTGGTTTATGTACTATTTTATTTATCCACGTATTTATCCGAGCGGAATGCCGCGGCAGTCTGAAGCGACTGGTTTTTCAGCGCCAGCACTTGTGTTGGAATTTGCATCTGGGTCAGCATTTGGGGTGAGAATCAGCTCCTTTAAGGTGGACAGGGACAGATCCGTGGAAGCAATCTGGTCGGAACAGTGCTTTAATTCCTGCTGCATCAGCTCCGGGTTGGCGATATCGTGCTTATATTTGAGTTCATGTTCTATGCTCGCCCAGCAGTCCATCGCGATCGTGCGGATCTGGACTTCCAGACAGGGCAGAGCGGCTGTCTCGGATGTATTTCCCAGAAAACGGACCGGCATCTTTAAAATCATATGGTAGCTGCGGTAGCCGTTCGGCTTTGGATGGGCGATGAAATCTTTTTCCTGGAGAATGGTCACGTCCGGAATCGCGCGGATGAGCTCGGCGGTGCGGTAAACATCGTCCACCATCGGGCAGATGAGGCGCACGCCCGCGGCGTCATGTTCGTGAGCAAGCGCATTTTGAAGCGTAGGCTCTAGTCCGTCTCGGATGAGCTTTTCTCTCATGCTCTCCGGGCTTTTGACGCGAGAGGTAGAGGAGGAGATCGGATCCCAGCCGGTCTGCGACTTCTGATAGCGCCGGATCATGCCGATGCAGGAGAGAAATTCGTCGATGATGCCCTCTAAAAGGATGCGGGAACCGCCGTAAAAATCAGAGGGGGTAGTGGTTGTTGATTCTATCATATATGGTCTAAAATGGGAGGCTGGAAGAGTGCCAGACAGTCTCCGTTTCCTTTCAGTCTATTTGGTAAAAATTGGTATTCGATATAACAGATATATCGAAAAACAGGCGAAAGCGCAAGAGAGTTCACAGATACTCCATGATTTTTCACAGAAAAAACACAGCAAGGCGCGAAAAACCTTGACAAAGCAAGGAGAAATGTATATAAATATAAAGTAAGATTTGCGGGCATGTACGAAGAAAACTAAGAGGATTCATGTGCGAAGATATAAGCTAGGAGGAATATACGATGAATAAGACAGAATTAATCGCAGTTGTAGCTGAGAAAGCAGAGCTTTCCAAGAAAGACGCAGAGAAAGCAATCAAGGCTTTCACAGATGCAGTATCCGAGGAACTGGTAAAGGGCGGAAAGATTCAGCTGGTTGGCTTTGGTACTTTTGAGGTAGCTGAGAGAGCAGCTAGAGAGGGAAGAAACCCGAAGACCGGCGAGACCATGCCGATCGCAGCTTCCAAGACTCCGAAGTTCAAAGCTGGTAAAGCATTAAAGGATATGGTAAACGCATAATTATCTCAGACATATATGTGTGACAGACGGCCCTTCGTGATGAAATATCATGGAGGGCTTTAGTATTATAGGAGCGAAGGGATTCCGCCAGGATGAAAGTGCCCTGCAAGGGGGTATGGAAAGGAAAAATATGAGGTTAGATAAGTATTTGAAAGTGTCCCGCATCATTAAAAGAAGAACCGTGGCCAATGAAGCGTGCGACAGCGGGCGAGTGATGCTGAATGATAAAGTGGCAAGAGCCAGCGCGGAGGTTAAGGTTGGGGATGTGATTGAAATTGCCTTCGGCAACAAGTCTGTCAAAGTCCGCGTGACGAGCGTGCAGGAGACCATCCGCAAGGAAGATGCCAAAGAGATGTTTGAATACCTGTAAGAATCCAGGAGAAGTCAGGAAAAGGCGCGGAGGATGAAATGCCAAGAAATATAGAGCGGGATGAAAAAGAGGCGATGCGTCGGAAAGAACAGCTGATGGAAGCTGGATTCAGGCTGTTTTCGCAATATGGGATCGAGAATGTCAGTTTACAGAGGGTGGCGGACGCTGCGGAAGTGGGCGTTGCGACCCTATATAACTATTATCAGACGAAGGTCAAGCTTGTGATAGCGATCAGCGGAAAAATCTGGGGCGATCTCTGGAAGGAGGTTCTGGAAGAAAAGGGATCGGAGATATTTGAATCATTCACGGCGTATCAGTACATTGAGTTTTATACGGACCAGATCATCCGGATTTACCGGGAACGCCCGGAAATACTCCGGTTCAGTAATAACTATAAAAACTTTATCTCCCGGGAGAAAGTCAGGGGGGAAGCGCTGGCTGAACATCTGGATGTTTTGAAGCCGGCAGGAGCTCTGTATCATAAGTTCTATGAGCAGGCGAGGAGCGATAAAAGCATCCGGACCGATATCCCGGAGCAGCAGTTATTTACAAGCGTTGCGATTGCGATGCTGGCGGTGGCTGAGCGCTATGCACAGGGAATTGTGTGGGCGGACGATCACAAGGAAGACCACACGCAGGAACTGGAATTTTTAAAAGGAATGCTCCTGACATGGTGCAGAACCCCGGAGAACCTGGGAAAACAATGATATAAAGAACGGAAATAAAAAAAGAAGTCAAGAGAATGAGGTGACCCCTCAAAGTTAGACTTTTACGAGACGACTTTGGTCGTCTCGTTTTTCTTTATGCGCTTAAAAGAACAGTTTCTGTCTTGAATTTGTGAGAGTTGATTATTATAATATAAATATAGTGATGACTCATTTGTGTATACACACTTTATGACGGATAATCAACATTTCGAGAATGAGAGGAAAAAAGCGTATGAGAAGGAGAAAAAGAAGAATCCTGGCAGCAGGAATGGTGGTAGTGATAACGTGCAGTTCATATGGTTCTGTGCCGAGAGTTTATGCGAACACGAATTTTTATCAGATCCGGGAGATCGAGAGCTTATCGGAACAGGTCCTGTATCAGAAAGTTCCCTATGGAACCCGGTATCAGGATCTGGAGATGCCGGACAGCATAGACGTTTTTGTCAGCGGGGGGGCAAACCGAAGATGTGCCTGACGCAGGGAGCGATGAGAATGTAGCTGCGTTTGCCAACCGCATAAATGATGATGCCGTGCTGGAAAAGACGGACAGTGAAGAGAATGGAGAAAAAGAAGATACTGAAGGAAAAGATACCGAAGGAAAAGATGCAGGAGAGAATAGCAAAGACAAAAGCGAAGGTGGAGAGGGCTTAGAGAAAGCGGAATCCGGTTCAGGTGAACAGGGAGATTCTGGGAAAGATGGAAATTCGGCGGAAAATGGGGACTCTCAGGATGAAAATGCAAATCCGGGGAACGGTGAATCCGATGAGAAAGACGATTCCGGTAAGACAGATTCTGGTTCTTCGGGTGGAAATGCAGATTTGAATGAAGATGGCAGTTCTTCGAACGGAAAAACGGATGAACCGAAGGAAGATGTCAAGACGGATGAGAAGACCGAGGAAGAGATTGACGAAAAGGAAGGTTTCTGGCGAAAAGTAAAGGTGCGCTGGGTTCTGGATGCAGAAGAGAGCCAGGCATCCCGTTATGATGGAGAAAATCCGGGTATCTACCTGTTCCGTGCAGAGCTGAAAAGCAGCAATTATGAGGTAGATGAGGACGAACTTCCAGTGATCCAGATCACGGTCCTGGAAGAAGAGCAGGCAAAAACGACGCTGGAATTTGCACCGTTGGAAGAATCGATCGCCGATCAGATTCTCACGCTTGGAAGCAAAGAATCCGACATCCAGTTCCCGGAGACTCTTACCGTGCGTGAGACGATGGGAGAAGAAACCACCGAGCGGACTTTGTCGGGTATCACGTGGAAACTGGATGCGGAAAACAGCGACTATTCTGAATTTCAGGGCGGACTGGCACCGGAGGACTATTTTGACCGCTTCGATGAGGACGGTGAACCAGAAGAAACTGAAGAAAAGACCTGGGAGGGCTACGATAAAGCCAATGAAGAATACAATGGGGCGATCTATACCTATGTTCCGGTGATTCCGGAAAGTGAAGAGATACCGGAAGACACTGCTTTGCCGGAGATCCACGTGCAGGTGGGAGACGCGGGGTGCGCTGTATGCGGATGAAGGAATCACGGGAAGCGGTACGGAAGCGGATCCCTATGTGATTTGTACTGCGAAACAGTGGTCTAAGGTTATGGGTAAAAACCAAAGAAATCAATATAATGGAAATCAACCCTTTGGTGTAAGTAAATATATTAAATTGGGGGCTGATATCGATCTAAGCGGTCAGTCGTGGGAGTCAAGAACACTAACGACTTGTTTAGATGGTGATGGATATGCGTTGAGTGGAATTTCGCAGCCGTTGTTTAATGTTTTGAATGGAACCGTTAAAAATTTGATTTTATCGGATGTTAAGATTGAAGGAAATGGAGACCAGGGAGCGATCGCAAAGACGGTAGGAGACAAAGCAACGGTTGAAAAATGTTATGTTAGTGGCAGCATCACGGCGACAGGATATAATGATAGTGGAGCTGGTGGGCTAATAGGAGCTGTTCAAACTACCAACGGAGCTCCCCTGACGATAGAAAATTGTGTTGTTAATGCAGATATCACAGGTAAAACAACTTCTCTGGCAGGAGGTTTGATCGGTTCTGTTAGTAAGAGTGACGTGGTAACGATCAAAAAATGTATTGCAATGGGAACTGTCTCAAATGAAAATGGTAAAGGTGCAGGCGGATTGGTTGGTGGACAAAATCAAAAGGTCACAATTAAGAATAGCGCAGCATTACAAGAAGAGGTTTCCACAAAAAGCTCGAAATACTTTGTAGATAGAATTTTTGGCTATGATGGTGATTATAAGGTTCATGTAGTTGGTGGACAAAATTTTGCCTATCAGGGTATGAAGGTTAAATATGGTGATAAACTTCTTGATAAACCTAAAGATGAGCTAGAGAATTATGGCGTGAGTGTTTCCAAAACAGATCTTTTAACAACCAATTTCTGGGAAAATACGATTGGCTGGGGAAGTGATACGGAAAACTGGGAATTTGACAATAACCAGCTTCCAACGCTAAAGATGACGAGAAGTAATGATAATGGTATTGAAGAAGTAAATATATTTTCTGGCGCAGACATACCAGAGTATCTTGAGGCAACCGAGACAAAAACAGGCTCGGTAAAGTCTGGAGAAACCGGAATCGCAGACGCAGAGATTACTTTTAAGAAGGGCAGCAGCGAGAAAAAGGCGACAACAGAGCCAGAT
>OIAX01000407.1_pt1 | contig 16144 bp, 15 predicted proteins | sample 1580821 | NCBI WGS metagenome assembly OIAX01 (sample SAMEA3882524, study PRJEB24775) | human gut metagenome | biome: human-associated habitat; feature: intestine environment; material: feces | place: Netherlands | collected 2009/2010 | reverse complement strand
GGTGCGTACGTTGAGGAAATTCGGGGGGCGACTGCCGGAAAATCGGCCGCAAAAGCAGGTGCATGAAAGACTCTGAGAGGACATATAATGTTTGAGAGGATAAAAGAGGATAAAACATGCAGTCAAAGAAAGATTTATACCAGATCGGCGAAGTGGCCCGTCTGTTTCATTTAAGCATCAGCCTGCTGCGCCATTATGACAAAACGGGACTGGTAACGCCGGAATACACGGACCCAGACACTGGATACCGGTATTACAGCATCAGACAGTTTGAGTGTTTAAATACCATACGCTACCTGCGGGCATTAGACATGCCGCTGGATGAGATCGGAGATTTTCTCCATAACAGGGACACCGGGCGCATCCAGGAGCTTTTGTCAAAGCAGCTGGTACAGGTGCATAAGAAACAACAGGAACTGACTGTAATTGAGCATCAGATAAAAAACCGTTTAAATCAGATCCAGGGAGCGCTTTCCGCTCATCCAGGAGAGATCTTTTTAGAGAAAAAGTCACCTCTACAGCTGGCCTGCATGAAAAAACAGCTAAATCCGGAAAATTATCTGGATCTGGAGTATTCGATCCGGGAAATGGAACAGGGAAACAGCCCTGCTTCTATTTTCCTGGGAAAAGTAGGAGTAGGGCTGTTTTATGACTCTTTAAAGGCACATCGTTTTAAGCCTTATGATTTTGTTTTTATCATTCTGGAAGAGGATGATCCTATCAATGGTCAGGTCATCCGCATCCCGGAAAGCACCTGGGCTATTGTCCGTTTTCACGGAAGTCATGAGCAGGCGCCGGGATTTTATGAAAAACTTCTGTCCTATTTTAAGGACGAGGGACTTGCGCCAGAAAGCTTTGCTCTGGAAATGACTCTCATCGACTATGGTCTTACCCATGACCAGTCCCAGTTTATCACAGAGATACAAATTCCCTTAAACCCGGACTGTCCGGGCATTATAGCTTAATGGATCCCGCTTTTTGTAATCAAACAACAGATAGGTTCCGTCTCTTAATGGTTCCAAGTGGGCCATTTTTGCCATTTGCCTGGAATCGTAGCCTTCGTAGCCAGATAAATGCTCTGGTGTCTTCTCTTCCCTCTGGAAAAATTCGCGGACAAAGTCCTTGGAGTCGCTTAAATCTCTTGCAAAGGTTGGGCGGCTCTTTACATTTTCACGAAGATACAGGTCGGTCATTAGCAGGTCACGGTATAATTCTAATTTTTCAGAAATGTTAACATTTTCTGCCATTGCCTGAGTTTCACATTTTCCATTTTTTTCCAATCTCTCCTGTATTATCTTCCAGAGGATCTCATATCTGGCAATGCGGCTGTGGCTGATTCCAAACAAATGATTTTTGTTGTAATAACCTGCCATAAAGGAAAACATTTCATAAGGAGTATCAAATTCCTTTTCCAGTTCTTTTAAAGTACAGGTAAACTGACGGCTGTTGTAATGAACTTCCGTCATTTCTTCGATATCTTTTAATTCCAGCACGTCCCCATAGGAAAGCCATTTGGTACACAGCACCTCATAAGGCGGCGCGGCACTGTAAAGCAGGTCACAGGTCGGGATCAGTTCTTCCATATAAGAGCCTTTTAATACCTTTAAAAAGCCTAACTGCAGCTGCTCCGGCTCCATTTCATATACGTCATTAAAGGACTTTTTAAAGCTTTCCAGATCTTCCCATGGAAGTCCTGCGATCAGATCCAGATGCTGGTGGATGTTGTGCCAGCTGTTGATGGTTTCTGTGATCTCACGTATCTCTTCGATGTCGGTTTTGCGCCGGATGGCTTCCAATGTTTTCTCATTGGTAGACTGAACGCCGATCTCCAGCTGCACCAGTCCCGGGCGCATGGTGGAAAGCAGATCCAGCTCGTCCTTATCTAACAGATCCGCTGCAATCTCAAAATGGAAATTGGTAACGCCGTTATCATGGTCCCTGATATACTGCCAGATAGCCATTGCATGGGACTTTTTACAGTTAAAGGTTCTGTCTACGAATTTTACCTGGGGCACTTTCGCCTGAAGGAACCACTCCAGTTCCGGCAGTACCAGATCCAGGCTGCGAAAACGCAGTTTCTTATCAATGGAAGACAGACAGTAGGCACAGGAAAAAGGACATCCTCTGCTGCTTTCGTAGTAGATAATGCGGTGTTCCAGTTCTTTCATATCCATAAAAGCATAGGGAAATGGGATCTGGCTCATGTCCATTACCTGGCGAAAACCTGTATCTGTAAATGTGCCATCAGCATTTCGCACCATAAGACCGGGAACCTGTTTTAAATCTTCTCCTTCAAGGAGTGCCTTTAGAAAATGGGCGAAGGTGATCTCTCCTTCCCCCATCATAACAAGGTCCACTGCCGGTTCTTCTTTCAAAAAGGCTTCCCCATGATAGGAAACTTCCGGGCCTCCTGCCCATATTTTTACATCCGGGAGCACTTTTTTTATGTCAGCCAGTATCATTTTTACATAGGAAATGTTCCAGATATAGCAGGAAAATCCAATAACATCCGGCTTTCGCTTATAAATATCCTGAAGGATCTGCTCCATCTGATGGTTAATGGTGTATTCTGCCAGAGAAACTTTCGCCTCCTCTGCCAGTCCCCATTCTTTTAACATCTTCTCCCCATAAGTTTTCAGGCTGTAGATGCCCAGATTGGAGTGGATATATTTTGCATTGATCGCGGCTAAAAGAACCTTCATTTTACACCTCGATCTCGATCTTGCGGCCGGTAGGCTGGTACTGATAATAACGGACGCCTGCTGCATTTAACATGCGCTTGGATGCTTTTACAGCCGGTGTATGGGCGTACTTGTCCCCGCCATAGATAATGGTCTTAATACCCGCCTGGATAATGGCCTTGGCGCACTCATTACACGGGAAAAGAGTTACATACAATTTGCTTCCTTCCAGACTTCCCCCTCTGTAATTTAAAATGGCATTTAACTCGCTGTGGGTGGAATAGAAATATTTTGCATTGTACGGATCATCCAGTTCATGTTCCTTGCCCCATGGAAATTCATCATCGGAGCATCCCTTTGGGAAGCCATTGTAGCCCATGGAAAGGATCTTGTTATCCTGGCTTACGATGCATGCCCCCACCTGGGTGCTTGGGTCTTTGGAACGTCTGCCGGAAAGAGTGGCAACTCCCATAAAATATTCATCCCATGTAATATAATCAACACGTTTATCTGACATTGTATTTCTCCTTCTTGCATCAATTTCAACTATGATACCGGATTGCTGCGTGCTTCGCACTCTCGCAATTCTTAAAAATATTTATAATTATCATATAATAGACGACCTTAAAATGCAAGAAGGAGCAGCCGGATCAGCTGCTCCTGTGTATAGAATTACTGCTATTCCTGCATTACACTGCAGGTAATGTAACGACCGCTATTTATGCCTTAGCCACATTCTTGGTCACGATCACGTCTGCATCCAGACCTACTATTCCCTTGATCACAACGGTACCTGCTTTCACAGGCGCTTTCAGGCGGCATTTTTTGATCTCATCCATTGCATCGAAAATACGCGCCTTGGGGATCGGGGCAGTAAGGCGTACACTGGCAAGAGGCAGTTCTCCTCCTTCTACCAGTACGGAGGTTGCAATGTTTCTCTTCGGATCTGTCAGCTCCTGTTTTACATACTCTGCTCCTCTTTTGCAGGTGGCGCCCTCTAATGAATGGATCACTACGGACTGATCTGCCTGTATCTCATAATCTGCGCTTATTTCACAGCCATTTGGACAAATGATGCATGTAAATTCTCTTGTCATTCTACCTTCACCTCCAGATCTCCTTTATTTTCCAGTTTTTCTGCTTTTAAATCTATATGGATCATCTCTGCCGGAAGGGCTTTTTTCATCTTTTTGCGGGCAATTTCCTTTCCATTCTGGCTTACAATGAGAACACAGTCCTTGAAAGGCCGGTTCACACGCAGGGACAGACAACAGTCTTCTGTTCCGGAGATCCTCTGTGGAACCGTATGATTGATATTTTTATCAGTCTTTACCTGGATCTCACATGCAGGCAGTTTTCCCTCTTTGATATACCGGGCTGCGGAGTCTGCCAGCTTTTCTGCTTCCATGGATACAAAATCCACCAGATCGTGCACATGAAGGACATTTCCTGCTGCGAAAATTCCCGGCCGGTCCGTCTGGAAATATTCATCTACTGTAGCGCCTTTTGTCCTTGCATCCAGTGTTACTCCTGCATCCAGGGAAAGTTCATTTTCCGGGATCAGACCAACAGATAAGATCAGTGTATCACAGCTGTATTCCTCTTCCGTTCCCGGGATCGGCCTCATATGTTCATCTACTTTTGAAACAGTTACGCCGGTCAGACGCTTATCTCCGTGGATCTCTGTCACTGTATGGCTTAAATACAATGGGATATTGTAATCATTTAAGCACTGCTCAATATTCCTTGGAAGGCCGCTTGGATATGGCTGGATCTCAAAAACTGCCTTTACATGGGCACCTTCCAAGGTCAGTCTGCGGGCCATGATCATTCCAATATCACCGGAACCTAAGATCACCACTTCTTTTGCAGGCATACGGTTATAAAGGTTCATATATGCCTGGGCAACTCCTGCTGTAAACACTCCAGTTGGCCGCTCTCCTGGTATGCCAAGTGCCCCTCTGGTGCGCTCCCGACATCCCATTGCCAGGATCACAGCTTTGGCTTTCCACTGTTTCAGACCATCAGGAGTGGCTGCTGTAATCACTTTATCCTCTGAAATCTCCAGAACAGTTGCATCAGTAAGATAACGGATCTTCTGTTCGTTTGCCAGGTCAATGAATTTCTGGGCATATTCCGGTCCGCTGAGTGTAGTTTTAAAACGGGCCAGTCCAAAACCATCATGGATACACTGACGTAAAATGCCGCCTAACTGTTTTTCACGTTCCAGGATCAGAATATCTGTGATCCCGTTTTCATACAGGCGTACAGCCGCTGCCAGACCTGCTGGGCCGCCGCCTACGATCACTGCATCTGCCTGTTCTATTTCCCACATTTCTGTTTTATGTTCCATGTTCACAGTCACACCTCCCGTACCTTTCCAAATAAGACATTAGAACCTTCCCGCTCATACTGCACTTCTGTCTCTTTTTTGCCAAGTTCCTGTTCGATCAGCTGTTCAATACGCATCTGGCAGTAACCGCCCTGACACCGTCCCATCATGGATCGGGTCCTGTATTTCACACCTGTCATAGTATCTACGCCTAATGGATTGTGAATTGCCTGAAGGATCTCTGCTTTTGTCACCTTTTCGCAGCGGCAGATCACTTCGCCGTAATCCGGGTTCTCTTTGATCAGCTCTGCCTGCTCTTCTTTGGTGCACTGGGCAAAATGACGGATTCCTTTTCTCACCGGGTTGAAATCCGGATTTTCCTCTAATGTTTCTCTTTCCTTCATCAGTTCAATGGCGTATCTGGCAATAGGCACTGCTGCCGTCAGTCCCGGTGACTCGATACCTACCAGATTTAAGGCATGAGGCGCGATCTCATCTTTGATCTCGATCTTAAAGTCCTGGATCACACCCTTTTCATCTACCCATTTTGGAAGGATACCAGAATAATTGCGGATATAATCTGCCTTATGGATACATGGCCACAGGTCAGAAGCACTTTCTGCCAGATAATCCATATTTTTCTGAGGCACACCGTAATAAGTAAAATCTGTTACCATATCTGCGTTAGGGCCGATGATCACATTTCCGTCTGTGGTATTTGTCACATGAATTCCCATATAGGTGTTGCTTGGAACCGGATAAACAGGCATAGGAAGAAGCGGTCCGGTGCGCTTATCCAGGATAATATAATCTCCCTTGGAACCGATGATGCGGTAGCCGGTGATGCCCAACATATCAGAGATCTTGCCGCATCCAAGGCCTGCGCAGTTTACTACCCAACGGGTCTTAAAGTTTCCCTTGGTTGTGGTTATTTCATAAGTATCATCATCTTCTCTCCGGATTGCAGTCACTTCACAGCCAAAATGATACTCCACACCGTTTGCATGGGCATTTTCTGCCAGTGCAATGGTATAGCCAAAAGGATCTACGATACCGCTGTTATGGGAAAACATGGCAAACTTTCCTACTACTGCAGGAACCAGCTCATGAAGGCGCTTTTCGTCGATCAGTTCCAGCCCGGTGGCACCATTGTCTTTTCCCTGCTCCATGGTACGCTTTAAGGTCTCCATATCTTCCTCGGTATTTCCTACCAGCACCTTACCGCAGCGGATAAAATGGAAATCCAGTTCTTTTGCCAGATCTCCCATCATCTTATTTCCTTCTACACAAAGTTTTGCCTTTAAGCTTCCTCTGTCATAGGCAAAACCACCGTGGACAACGCCGGAATTTCGACCGCTGGTCTCATTGCATACGTCCAGATTTTTCTCCAGCACACCGATCTTTAAACGGTACCGGGACATTTCTCTGGCCATGGCACTTCCCACTACGCCACCACCGATGATCAGAACATCATACATCTCCTTCATTTTCCTGCCTCCTGTATTCAGCATTTTATTTTGCTTTAAATTCATCCTATGAATATATTTTATATTTATCATATATGACAATATAAGTCAATGTATTTCTGATTTTCTTTGTAAATTTATAGGATAAATTCAATCTATAGTCAACAAATGGATCTCTGATACGTTCTCAGTATATATTGCAGCAAAAAAGCAGCCATTACCCATTTTTGAGTAAGGCTGCTTCTTGCTGATATTTTCGCTGAATTTTACTTTTAAAGATAAATTTGACGGATAACAGGTATTATTCTGTAACCAGAGCTGCTGCTACATCTTTGTCCTTTGCACCGTCTTTGATGATGAACAGTTCGTTGGTATCAAAACCAGCGTCCTTCATAACAGCGATCGCGGTCTTTGCACACTTGTTACCGCTGTAGCAGAGAATGTATACAGGCTTGGAAGAGTCCATGGTCTGTGCCAGTTCATACATTGCCTTCTGTGCGTCTGCGTCTTCAAATTCCTTTAATCCGCACTGCAGGGATCCCTTTAAATGTCCCTGTGCATAGGTGTCATCATCACGTACATCTAAGAACTGAACGTCATCGCTGCCTACTGCTGCAACTGCGTCTTTGCCATCTACATACTGCCAGTCAATGTCTTCTTCTGTACGGTTTCCGCCGAAAGTTACCTCTGCTGCAGCCTCAGACTCTTCTGCCTTTGCCTCTGCTGCTGTGGTTTCAGCTGCTGTAGTCTCAGCTGCAGTTGTTGCTGCTGTGGTCTGTGTAGATGCAGAATTGCCACATCCGGTTGACATAACGACTGCTGCCGCTGCTGCTAAAAATAAAACTCTCCACTGTTTCTTCATAATAAAGTTCCTCCTTGTGAATAAAAAAATATATTTATTTATAGTTTAAAACCGGTTCCAGATGTTCTCGATCCGGCTTAAAAACTCATCAGAAAGATATGCTTCCAGCTTATCAAAGGTGGACTGGTTGAATATCTCTTTATCCGGCTGCTGATACTGTACCCATGCCATAGCGCACCAGGTGATGCCCCGCAGGCAGGTGACCGGAATATAAATATAGGTCCGCTCCTTTAAGCCTGTAGTATCAAAACGGCCGTTTACTTTTTCTATATATGTATCTAAAAAGGCATCTATCCGATCCTGATCCAGGATCACATCTGTTTTCCAGAAGGTAGTCGTAGGCGCCAGAAAATGTCCCAGATCCTGGGCGGGATCTCCATACAATGGCTTTTCCCAGTCTACCAGATATGCTTTTTTTTCATTGTCTTTTATGCAGTCACCCGTTTTTTCACCAACACTATTCTCATTGATCCTTCTGCCATCAACATTCCTGTCATTAACAAGAAAATTCGTAGAATTCAACTCTGTGTTGATACAGCAGTGATAGGGAATATCCGTTTCTAAACTTTCTACTGCCTTCCAGCCCTGGTCTAACAGGCTGCGTATCCTGCGTTTTTTCTGCTCATCCCCCAGTTCTGACTCCATATAGGTCTTTACCATGGCTTCACACTCTTCCAGTATGGCTTTTAAAGGTTCTTTTGGCTGGATCAGCGAATGGGTTTCCGGCATTTTTACACTGTGTATATCTGCCAGACAGCCTGCGGCAGAAAACAGTTCTGTTTTATAATCCAGACTATGTCCTGGCAGAAATTCCATGACCATAACACCATAGGGAAGATATTTGCAGCTTCCGTCTGCATAAATAGCTTTTGGCGTACGCCCGGAGTTTTCCAACAGCTTCAATGCCCTGTATTCATATAGGATCTGGTCTTTTAAATGCATCTGGCTGCCAAAATTAATCCGCAGCACCAGCTTCTGTCCCGTTATGGGATGAATAAAGGTATAATTGCGGTTGTATTCTCCCTGGGCAAGCATGGTATAGGTTTCTGTCACTTGTCCAGACAGCCCCAGGCTTTCCCGGTACTCTTTTGTTTGAATGTATTCTTTTAATCCTTTCGTCCGTTCCATGACCTGCGGCTCACCTACCTTACATCCCGGTATAACCGGTCGATCTTTTCTATTGGAACATGATCCCGGTACATTTTTCTTAACCGGTTCATTTTCCACATTAATTTTAATTTGGGTATCGTACCTTTTGGGAAGCGGCGATCCGATGTATAGATCCGCTTTTTCGCCATTCCCAGCCGGACTCCCATTTCTTTTAATGTCAATGAAAACTGGTAATCTTCCATAACCGGGATCACCGGAAATTTTCCTGCCTGTAAAAACAGCTTCCTGTCAATAAAGATCCCCTGATCCCCAAACATCACCTTCCGATCCTTGATCCTGTGATTGGAAATGACCCGGCAGGTAAACATAAAGAAATTCCTGGAATGAAAGGCGATCCCAAAACAGCCTGCGCTGTGGTCTTTCATCACCCGACGGATCTCTTCTAATGGCCTTGGGGGCAGTTCACTGTCACAGTGAAGGAAAAACAGGATATCTCCATGGCTTTCCTCTGCTCCCAGATTCATCTGATTGGCCCGCCCTTTTTCAGAACGGAGCAGTTTAAAATCCGGTCCGATCATTTCCGGCGTCCCGTCTGTGCTTCCTCCGTCTACAAAAAGGATCTCACAGCGGGAGCGGTAGGGATACAGCTGCTTTTTCATAGCTTCTATGGTCTTTGCCTCGTTATAGACCGGAATGATCACAGATATTTTTACATTTGCTGCCAGATACCGGCCTGTATGGCTGTTCTGAAGTCTCCTGTCCTGACGCATCCGCCATCTGTAACATTGAAGGTCCTCCGGCGTATCCATATCCTGATGTTTCGTTGTAAATCCAACATTTATTCCTGCATCTGAAAGTTCTTTTAAAGTATCTTCAAACACATGGCTGTGACCATATTGCTTTAAGCCAAAGGCCTCAGGTATGGGCCGCTTCATACCAACCAGATAATAGCCGCCATCTGCCGTTCTTCCAAAAACAGCGTCTTTTTCTTTCAATACCTGAAAAGCCTTTTCCAGATCCGGGCTGCTGACTTCTGGAATATCTGTCCCCATAAGAAGGCAAACGTCATATCCCAGCCCCAGAACATATTCCAGGCTGTGATACATCCTCTGCCCCAGGGACTTACCTGTCTGTGGAAAATATTCTTTCTGCTTCCCAAGGATATCCTTAAGTTCCTTCACATCCCCGTCTTCGGCTGCATAGCATACAAAACAGTCGGCCTTTACTTTTCTGCACTGTTCACTGATATCTTTCAGAAAACAGGTATGCAGCTGCGCACACTGCTTTGGTGAAAAATAGGGCATCAACCGGGTTTTTGTCTTTCCCGGTACCGGGATCCTTGTAAAAAGGATCAGCGCCTGTCTCATTTAAACCAGCTCCTCTAAAATAGACAGCACATCCAGAACAATCTGCGGACAGAGATCAAACATAAGGCCTTTTTCCAGCACCTTATCCATTTCTCCCGGTTTTGAAATATCATGTCCCAGGATCTCACGGCACATATCGGAAGGATATTTTTCCAGAAAACGCTTCTTAAATTCAGCCACTTTTCCTGCCATGATGCCTTTCTGATCACCATCATTTTCCTCGCTGTGTCCAAATGCCATTCCAAGGACCATTAACGCGCCGGTCACAGCGCCGCAGGTCTCCCCGCACATCATTCCACCTCCGAAACAGGCTGACATTTTCCTTGCCTGTTCTTTGGTCATTCCCATTTTTTCTGCACATGCGCCGGTCACTACCTGAGAACAGTCAATACCGGCCATAAACAACTGACAGACTTCTTCTTTTGTCATGTTCTTATCCTCTTTTCTTTTTCATATGTTCCATATAAATACTGCGCATCATAAAGATCAGCGCTGACAGGGCAAAGATAATGAGAAGCCCTGTAACAAATAACTTTGCTCCGCCGGTCAACATGCCGCCTACATAAGAATAAACAATGGTTGCAGGCAGCTGTCCAATTCCCGTTGCAATAAAGAAGGAGGAAAAGGACATAGATGTAAGTCCTGCTGCGTAGCTTACAATATCAAAAGATACAAAAGGCAGCAGACGGCAGATCAGAATCGTATTTTTTCCGTATTTTTCAAAAAATGTATCGATCTGTGCCAGACCGGAACGGCTGGTCAGCTTTTCAGCCACATCACGACCTAAGATCCTTGCAATGTAGAAACAGATTGCTGCGCCTGCCATAGCACTGGACCAGGATAAAATAGCTCCCTTCCACCAGCCAAATAAGTTTGCATTGGCAAAGGTAATAAGAAATGCAGGCAATGGCGCGATAATGGACTGCAGGATCATTAACAGAAAAGATAATGCCGCTGCATAGGCTCCATAGGACGCTACAAAATCGCGAAGCACGGTAAAATCACCGGTTGCAAACATGGCAAAAACACGATTCATGCCCTGGTGTACGGACGGTACTGCCATGTATACAGCTATAGCTGCTACCACGCAAACGATCAGGATCACCTTTTCGATCCATTTATTTTTATTCTTCTTCATACTTTCTCCCTCTTCTATCTTCCTGCACGAACCCGGTTCCACAGAGAATGCCTTACATCCGGCACTTCTTCTCTTCCAAGGATCTGTACCAGCAGATGTTTTATATTTTTTCCGCCGGCTCTTGTGAGATTTCCGGCACAGGAGGCACAGTACACGCTTGTATTCTGTATACTGCCTGCTGACTTTGCCATTTGACCTGCAAGTTCCGGTTCTTTCAATGCTGCGCAGCCTCCAAGACCACAGCAGTTTGCACTTGAAAGGATCTTCGGTTCTGCTGTCAGAAATGGCCGGATCTGTTTTAAAAGTTCTCTCTTTTCACGGTCCGGACATGGAAGGAAAATATTCTGCTCTTCCATGATCCTGTTTCCCAGCCCCAGTTCCTGTAATTTTTCATAAATACTGATCACTGGAACAGAAAGTTTGTCTTTCAAAAAAGCATAACAGTTTGGACAGACCATAACCACTTCTCTTACCCCCGCTTCCAGGAGCTTTTTATTTAAGCGTTCCAGGATCACTGTTTCTTTTTCTTCCAGTCCCAGCTCGGCTATCGGCTTCCCACAGCAGTCAAATACAGAAAATGCATCTGCTTTTTCTGCCAGCAGTTTCCCCAGATAACGGGTAGTCTCCGGATAAAAAGAAGGAAAGTTACAGCCGAAAAACAATGCTGTTTTTCCCGTTCCTGTGTATCTGCGGAATTTATAATCTTCTTTCTCCCACAGGAGCATCCCATAACCCTTTTCAGGTATCCTGCCGCCTGCTTCTTTTACCCGGTGTCTTCGGATTTGGAGTACTATTTCCCGTCCATCAATCCCCTGGGGACAGACTTTGGAACATTTTCCACAGAGGAAACAGTGATATGCCATCTTGGAAAGTTTTTCTGTATCTCCGATGGTTAGGTCATATTTCTTTAAAAACTCACAGTTTTCTGTGCATACGCCGCAGTGGGTACAGCCTGTGACCGACTCTTTCATCACATCTCATCTCCATTTTTCAGATCCGTTTTTTCCTGTTCTGCAAGGACTTTTTTCTTTAACAGGACACCTGCTGTTGTTACTGCCACCGCTAATATAGCGGCCCCAAGGAAACAGGCTTTTCTTATACTTGGATCTGCCAGACCTGCTGTTCCAAATGTATACATGGCAGTTCCCGGAAGCATAAAAAGAAAAGTTCCAACCGCATAGGTTTTAAGTGGCATGTCTGTTACCCCATAGGCAAAGTTTTGCAGATTATAGGGAAACAAAGGAACCAGCCGGGTGATCATCAGGATCCAGATCTGTTTTTTCCCTGTTTCATCAAACAGTAAGCGGCGCAGATATGGATTTTTTCTGGCAGCTGCCCCTACTGTATCTTTCAGAAAATATCTGCCTAAGAGAAAAGCTGCAACTGCTCCCAAAGTAGCTGCAACTGTACAGCAGATCGTCCCCAACACCGGACCAAACAGCAGTCCCGCAAGGATTGCAAAACTGATCCCCGGCAAAGCGAAAGCTACACTTCCCACTGCGGTAACCACCAGATATATGAAAATGGCCACAGGCAGATTTTCCTCTGTTATATGCTGTAATGCCTGGGTAAGATCCCCATTTAACAGCCGCCCGGACCAGCCAGAATATTTTCCAATCAGGAACAGTAAGATCATCCCTACTGCAAATACATATATCTTTCTTTTACCTGCTTTTTGTTTCTGCACTGTATTTCTCCTGTATACAACGTACAACTATTTTACCATTAATTCCCATTAATGTCCTATTGATATATTTGGTGAATATATGCTATTTATTGATATTTTCTATAAATATATTTATAATCAGACAACAAAAAACGCGCCATTGGCGCGCTTTTTCTATACATGGTCATCTCTTATTCTTTTCTGTACCGGTTGTGGTTATACATCAAATGAAAATACATTTCCTGTCTTGCATCTTCTCCCCGTCCATCACGGATGGCTTCAAAAATGCGCCTGTGGGACAATAAAGTCTGCTCATATTCTGTTTCTTCCACAGAGTCCGCAAAAACACGTACTCCCTCTGTGATCACCGGGATCAGATTGGTCATAACACGGTTGTGGGAACAGGTTGCGATCTGGGCATGGAACTGGGAGTCTTTTTCGGAATAATCCTTTTTATCCCGGATCAGTCCTTCCAGTTCTTTTAAAATGTATTCCAGTTCTTTGATTTCTTCTTCTGAACCATTCTGGGCTGCAAGCGCTGCAAGTGCCGGTTCCAGGATCAGTCTTGCCTGGAGCAGATCTTCGGTCAGCTGGCGTCTGTCATCCATCATAAAGAAGCCTAACGGATCATCTGCCACCCCGTTTTTGTCGGAAATAAAGGTTCCTGAGCCCTGACGGATGGTAACGATATTCCGGGACATAAGGATACGCAGGGCCTCCCGCACTGTGTTTCGCCCGACCCCCAGTGTTTCCACCAGTTCCGCCTCTGTAGGCAGTTTATCTCCCGCTCCGTAACCTTTCTCCTGGATCATTTCCAAAAGGTTCTGGGCTGTTTTTTCTGCTAAGGTCTGTTTTTCTGTATATTTCATTTCCATAGATCCTGTTTTTCTTTCTTCTCAGACTTTATAGATCTGGTATCCGGCTGCTTTGGAAAGACGGTTCATAATAGCCTGTCCTAAATGATCCTGACTGAAGCTTTCGGAATAAATATAGTCTACTTTTAAATCATCAAATTCACGAAGGAGGGCATACAGGTTATGGGCTACAGATGCCTGGCTCTTTCTGGCACCGATGCTGCGTACCTCCCCCTCCGGATAATGGGATCTTGACTCATCGGTACAGATGATGCCTACTTTGTATCCTGCATCTATTTTTTCTTTTGCCAGTTTCCACACAGTTTCCACCATAGCGTTTACCTGCTCCTGTGTCATGGCAACGGCTTCCCCTGTTTTTCTGGCTTCTGCCACATTTGCAGGTTCCACCAGAGTCAGATCTGCCTTTGGAGCATAATGTTTATATTTCATGCCTGGTGCTTTTGGGCGGACACCAGCTGCCATCGGTCCTAAGATAGCCGGGTCAATGGTCACTTCCCCTAAAACATCTTTTAACATTTCCATGGTAATAGCACCTGGACGTAAAACTGCAGGAACATCACCGGAGACATCTACAATCGTAGACTCCACACCGATCCCAACAGGACCACCGTCAATAATCATCTCAATCTTGCCATTTAAATCCTGCCATACATGATCAGCAGTAGTAGGGCTTGGACGGCCGGAAGTATTGGCGCTTGGCGCTGCTACCGGCACACCAGCCAGTGCGATCAGACGGTTTGCAACCGGATCAACTGGCATACGCACTGCTACTGTATCCAGTCCACCTGTGGTTCCATAAGGTACAATATCACTCTTTGGGAAGATAATAGTCAACGGACCTGGCCAGAACGCATCCATTAATTTCTTTCCTGCTTCCGGGATATATTTTACCAGTGGTGTAACTTCCGCTGCACAGGATACGTGAGCGATCAGAGGGTTGTCGGAAGGTCTGCCTTTTGCAGCGTAGATCTTTCCTGCCGCTTTCTCATCCAAGGCATTTCCCCCTAAACCATATACAGTTTCTGTTGGAAATGCAACAAGACCTCCGTCACGTAAGATCTGGGCAGCTTCTTTTAATTCTTCATCATTTATATTTTTGGTATCACTTATTTTAATTCGTTTGGTTTCCATAGTGAATTTCTCCGTTTATGTGTGCTTTTTGCTTATAGACTCAGGTTCCCTGCGCTGACGCAGGCAAAACCCACCTTCAGAGTATAGCATATTTCCAAAAGAAAAAACAGTCGTGAGAACACTAACATTCTCACGACTGCCTAAAATCAGCCTGAAGCCTTTTATTTTAAATCTTTTATTTCCCTACAGTTCCAATACGGACTAACGCACGGTGAAGCTTTGCTTCTGCCAGCTTTACTTCTTTGTCATCCATACCGGACTGGCTCAGTTTATCTTCTGCCCTCTTTTTTGCTTCTTCAGCACGGGCTACGTCGATGTCTTCGCTCCACTCCCAGGTAGTTGGGATCAGACGGCATTCGCCGTTCATCATGGTCAGCATTCCGCCGATGCAGGCTGCTTTCCTTTCTGTTCCGTCCTCTAATACTACATGGGCTGTTCCCATTCCAATGGCCGTGCAGTAATTCATATGGCGGGCCAGAATGGCAAGGTCTCCGTGGATGGTACGGCAGGATACGCTCTGTACCTGGCCGTCAAATACATTTCCGTCCATGGTCGCGATCTGTAAATGGAAGGTCGTCATATACCTGTTCCTCCCTTCTACTGCTGCTGTTTTGCTTTTTCGTATACATCATCAATGGTGCCCGCAAACAGGAAGCAGCTCTCCGGGATGTCATCGCATTCGCCGTCTAAGATCTTCTTAAATCCGCGGATAGTCTCTTTCAGTGGCACGTACTGGCCTTTCATACCTGTGAACTGCTCTGCTACGGAGAAGCTCTGGGATAAAAATCTCTGTACCTTACGTGCTCTGGATACGGTCAGCTTATCTTCTTCAGAAAGTTCGTCCATACCCATGATGGCGATGATATCCTGCAGTTCCTTATAACGCTGCAGCACTCTCTGTACGGAACGTGCTACCTGATAATGCTCTTCGCCTACTGTCTCAGGGGACAGGATACGGCTGGTAGAATCCAGAGGATCTACTGCAGGGTAAATACCCTGGCTGGCAATATCACGGGAAAGTACGGTGGTTGCATCCAGATGGGTGAATGTGGTTGCAGGAGCCGGGTCAGTTAAGTCATCCGCAGGTACATATACAGCCTGTACGGATGTGATGGATCCCTTTTTGGTAGAAGTGATACGCTCCTGTAAAGCACCCATTTCTGTTGCCAGTGTTGGCTGGTAACCTACTGCGGAAGGCATACGGCCAAGGAGCGCGGAAACCTCAGAACCAGCCTGGGTGAAACGGAAGATGTTGTCGATGAACAGCAGCACGTCCTGATTCTTAACATCACGGAAGTATTCTGCCATAGTCAGTCCGGAAAGGCCAACTCGCATACGCGCTCCCGGCGGCTCATTCATCTGGCCGTAAACCAGTGCAGTCTTGTCGATAACGCCGCTTTCCTTCATTTCATTGTAAAGGTCATTACCCTCACGGGTACGCTCTCCAACACCTGTAAATACAGAAAGTCCGCCGTGTGCTGTGGCAACATTGTGGATCAGCTCCATGATAAGAACT
>OIAX01000399.1_pt1 | contig 16299 bp, 15 predicted proteins | sample 1580821 | NCBI WGS metagenome assembly OIAX01 (sample SAMEA3882524, study PRJEB24775) | human gut metagenome | biome: human-associated habitat; feature: intestine environment; material: feces | place: Netherlands | collected 2009/2010 | reverse complement strand
TTGCGTCTATGTGCTAGTCCATCTGATCTGGATTGGAAGGATAGCCAGAAAGGGGAATGTTGACAGTCCGTCCCCCAGGATATATAATATTTCTCAGGAAATAACACCAGCATGGAAGGGGAAACAAATAGAATGAAGAAAATTATTTTAACCGGCGATCGTCCTACCGGGCGCTTACATGTCGGACATTATGTTGGCTCTCTGAGCGAGAGAGTGAGACTTCAGAATTCCGGCAAATTCGACGAGATCTATATTATGATTGCCGATGCACAGGCGCTGACAGATAACGCAGATCATCCGGAAAAGGTGCGTAAAAATATTCTGCAGGTTGCCCTGGACTATCTGGCTTGTGGAATTGACCCGGAGAAATCCACCATCTTTATCCAGTCGATGGTGCCGGAGCTGACAGAGCTTACTTTTTACTATATGAACCTGGTTACGGTATCCCGTGTACAGCGAAATCCTACCGTAAAAGCAGAGATTCAGATGCGTAATTTTGAGGCAAGCATCCCGGTTGGATTCTTTACTTATCCGATTAGCCAGGCGGCGGATATCACTGCATTCCGCGCGACGACCGTTCCGGTTGGAGAGGATCAGATGCCGATGTTAGAGCAGTGCAAGGAGATCGTCCACAAATTCAACAGCGTGTACGGCGAGACTCTGACGGAACCGGAGATCCTGCTTCCGTCCAACAAGGCATGTCTGCGTCTGCCGGGTATCGATGGAAAGGCAAAGATGAGCAAATCGCTTGGAAACTGCATCTACCTTTCTGATTCGGAAGCAGATGTGAAGAAGAAGATCATGTCCATGTTTACAGATCCAAATCACCTGCGTGTCGAGGATCCGGGTAAAGTCGAGGGCAATCCGGTCTTCATCTATCTGGATGCATTCTGCCGTCCGGAGTATTTTGCAGAGTTCCTGCCGGATTACCAGAACCTGGACGAGCTGAAAGCGCATTACCAGAGAGGTGGTCTGGGCGATGTGAAGGTGAAGAAATTCTTAAACAACGTCATGCAGGCTGAACTGGCTCCGATCCGCGCGAGACGCCAGGAATGGGAGAAGAGAATCCCGGATGTATTTGACATCCTGAAAGAGGGAAGCAAGGCAGCAGAGGCGAAGGCTGCTGAGACACTTCGCGATGTGAAGGCTTCGATGCGGATCAATTACTTTGATGATGACAGCCTGATTGATACGATCGAGGACTAAGATAAAAAGTGGAAATTCGGCGTGGCTTTCTGGAATGCCGGGAGTGTGCTGCCGGAAATGAATTGATTTAAAAAATAGAGAAAAGTTTGTCTTCTGGCACGGGAAAGGTGCCGGGGGACAGGCTTTTTTTCGCGTGATTCCCACTTAAAAACGGTTTACATAGTCCCTAAAATTCGATATAATAGTCTATATTGCGTTATAACACAAAGTTATATCAAATATGAAATGAAAGAATACTAAGAGGGCTACACATGAGCAAAAACAAACAATGGGCGAGTAAGCTGGGCTTTATTATGGCAACGGCTGGGGCGGCGATTGGATTGGGAAATCTGTGGAAATTTCCATATCTGATGGGAAAGAACGGTGGATTTCCATTTCTGGTTGCGTATCTGTTTTTTATCGTTCTTCTCGGACTGCCGGTTATGATCACGGAAATGTCCCTGGGACGGAAGACGCGGCATGATCCGGTGCAGGCATATGCGGACATTCATCCGCACGCACGGATTGTCGGTATATTCGGCGTACTGGCGGCGTTTATTATTTTGAGTTATTACAGCGTCATCGGCGGCTGGATTTTAAAGTATATTGCCAGCTATGTGACGACGGCGGCAGCGCCGGATTTTAACGCCTTTATCGGCAGCAGCGAGCCGGTGATCTGGCATATTGTATTTATGGCAGCGACTATAGCTGTCTGCTATTTTGGCATCAATGGCATTGAGAAAGCGAGCAAATTGATGATGCCGATGCTTCTGGTTCTGTTATTTGTCATCATTTTCAGAAGCGTGACGCTTCCGGGAGCTTCGAAAGGACTGTTATTTATCTTCCAGCCGGATTTTTCGGCGTTCACGCTTTCCTCCGTCAGTGCGGCACTGGGACAGGTGTTTTATTCGCTGAGTCTCTGCATGGGTATCACGATTACTTACGGAAGCTATCTGAGTGGAAAGGAAAATATTCCAAAAAGCTGTATGATCATCGGCGGTCTGGATACTGTGATTGCGGTTCTCGCGGGTATTGCGATCTTTCCGGCAGTATTTGCCTTTGGTCTGGAGCCGGGACAGGGACCGGGACTGATTTTCGGTACACTGCCGATGGTATTTGCGAATATTGCGGGGGGAACTTTCTTCGCAATTCTGTTTTTTGCGCTGGTTTTTTTCGCAGCCGTTACGAGTGCGATCGCACTTCTGGAAGTCTGTGCCTCCTTTGCGATTGATTCGCTGGGCTGGGAACGCAAGCCTGCGGCGCTTGTGATTGGTACGGCGATCACGCTGCTTGGCATTCCGAGTGCGCTGTCCTTCGGCGTCTTGAGTGATGTCACAATCCTGAATCAGTCGGTCTTTGATTTCGCTGGACTGGTAACGGATAATATCCTGATGCCGCTCGGCGGACTCACGATGTGCTACTATGTAGGCTGGAAATGGAAACCGGAGTATCTGCTTGCGGAGATCGAGGCGGACGGTACGAAGTTCCGTCTGGGAAAACTCTGGGTGTTCTGCATCCGATTCCTGACGCCGATTATGGTGGGAATCGTCAGTGTAACTGGATTTTATAATTTGTACTTAGCGATCCGGTAGGAAGAGCGGCTTTGTTGACAAAAGCAGGAAATTGCCGTATACTTGTTAAAGTTCAGACAGGGTTACGGAAACGGGGATAGGATGTGCTTGACGGTGGATCAAGGACAGGAAAAGACCGTTTATGTGATAGTTTGGACGGACAGACAACTTGGGGAAACTTGAATATAAGACAATAAAAATATGGGGATACCGCAGAATGACAAGGATGTGATTGGGCGGTGTCCCCGCTTCGACTGTGGAGAATGAACCGGACATGAGGCATTGCTACGGGTAAAGAAGCGCTGCGTAACTGTGTGCGCAAAATCATGAGCCGGAAGACGTCGTGGAGAAAGCAGAGAAGGAGGATGAGATATATGGTTCCGAGAAAGAAAACATTAGCCAAGACAGCGGAAAAGAAATCTGTTTCAACGAAAGAGAAAAAGGTTCCGTCTGTTGTGGAGAAAAAAGAGACAGCCATAGCTGAAGTAGCGAAGAAAGAAACGGCAGTGGCAGCAGTCGCAAAGAAAGAGACAGCGGTAGCGGAAGTAGCAAAGAAGGAAACAGCTGTGGCAGCCGTGGAGAAAAAAGAGACGGCAGTAGCATCCGTTCCGAAAAAGGAAACTGCACTGGCACACGTAGAGAAGAAAGAGACAGCCGTAGCGCCGGTACAGAAGAAGGAGACCGCCCTCGCAGAGAAGAAAGAGATGGCAGCAGCCGCAGAGAAAAAGGAGACAGACGTGACCGTAAAGAAAACAACTGCAAAGAGAACTACAAAGACAACCACAAAGACAACCGCTGCAGCAAAGAAGACAGCTGAGAAAAAGGAAGTAAAGACAGTTGCATACGTACAGTACGCAGGTGCTGAGATTTCTATCGAGAAGCTGGAGGCAGAAGCAAAGAAAGCATATGCAGCTCTGGGACATAAAGAGGACGAGATTGAGACTCTGACCCTGTATATTAAACCGGAAGAGCGTGCCGTTTACTATGTGGTAAATGGAGAAGGTTCCAGCGAGTACAAGATTGTGTACTAAGGTGGGCGTTCGGTGAAGTTTCCGGCTCTGTATGACGGGAAGTTTACATACCATATCTGCTTAAAATGAGGGAGCAGGTATAAAAATCTAAGAATGGTAAAAAGCCAGTTTTTATATCTTTGGTGTATTAAGAGAGATATAGAACTGGCTTTTTTGTTGATAGGGAGATGTTTTAAAAACGCTTTGCAAGAATTACAACAGGGAATGCGGATGATTCGATGCCAGGCGTAGTGAAGGAAAAAACAGCCAGAACAGTACGCCAGCGGTTAAGGTCAGGCAAATTTCCATGGCACTGTTGATGATTCCCGATAAAATCCAGCTGTCCAGACAGAAAACACAAGAAATCCAGAGAAGCAGGAGGCAGAGGCGGCCACGGGCAGCAGGAGAATCCAAAGAGTGAGTCAATTTGCTGAAAAAGGCAGTATGGGAGTTTGTTTGGGAATAACGGTCAGGAGCTGGGGACGAAAGATAGAACTGCAAGCTTAAATAAAACAGATTATAAAGAAATAACAGTGCAGCCGCCAGCGCCAGAAGCGTGTGAAGGATAGCACAGACTGGGAGGTGCTTCGGGGTATAGGGCAGCAGGGCAGCGGCAGTGAGGAGAAGCAGGCAGCATTTTGCCTGGCGGGGGCGGTACAGGGAGAGTTGGGAGTAGAAAAAGCCGCCGCAGAGCAGGCACCAGAGAAAAAATTCCCCGCGTCGGTGCAGTGCGATGCTGATACTGGAAAAATTGGAAGAAAACAGATTGCATCCGCGTGTGAGTGAGAAACTAAAAAATGGGAGGAGAACAAACGTAAATATCCATCGAATCATGAGGATAGTGTGGGAAAATGGGGCGGAAAAGATACTGGAAAGAAGAGGCAGAAATAGTTGACGGAATTGCTGTTTATGTAATAGTATTATTATTTAGGAAAGATGAAGTATATGTTTGATTAAGAAGGATAATACAAAACCATGATAAATTTACCAGCAGCATTTACTGAACGAATGAAACAGATGCTCGGCAGGGAGTACGATGCGTTTATCGCCAGTTACGACAAGGAGCGCTCACAGGGACTGCGCGTGAACGGACTGAAAACGGATCCGGCGGAATTTGCTAAGACGGCTCCATTTTCTCTGAATCCGGTTGCGTGGGCGGCGGAGGGATTCGCTTATGGGGCGGAGGATCGTCCGGGGCGTCATCCGTACCACGATGCGGGCGTTTACTATATTCAGGAGCCGAGCGCGATGATTGCGGCTTCGCTTTTAAACCCGCAGCCGGGGGAAATGATTCTGGATCTCTGTGCGGCACCGGGCGGAAAATCGACGCAGGCGGCGGCGAGACTGGGCGGAGAAGGACTTCTGGTGAGCAATGAGATCCATCCGGCGCGTGCAAAGATTCTCTCGCAGAATATCGAGCGCATGGGAATCCGGAATGCGGTTGTGACAAATGAAGATTCCGGGCGGCTGACGAAGTATTTTCCGGCATTTTTTGATGGGATCATCGTGGATGCACCGTGTTCCGGCGAGGGAATGTTCCGCAAGGATGAGACGGCGGTCACGGAATGGAGCCCGGAGAATGTGCGTCGCTGTGCTGGGCGGCAGCAGGAGATTCTTGAAAATGCGGCGATGATGCTGAAACCGGGCGGACGGCTGGTGTACTCCACCTGTACTTTTGCGCCGGAGGAGGACGAGCAGGCGATCGGACGTTTCTTAGAGGCACATCCAGAGTTTGCGCTAGAGGAAACGCCGGACTATCCGGGACTTTCGCACGGCGTTCCGGCCTGGGGGGCGGGCGTGACGGATGGAATCGAGAAAACGGTCCGTATCTGGCCGCACCGGACCGAGGGAGAAGGCCATTATGCGGCACTTCTTCGAAAAACGGGCGAGCCGGAGAGCGTGAAGCGTAAATATCCGGCTTCGATGAAGGACAAGAAGCTTCTGGCAGTCTATGAGGATTTCTGCAAAGAGATATTTATTGAGCCGAAGAAATGGACAGCGGACAGTACGATGACGATGTTTGGCGACCAGCTTTACCGGACGCCGGAGGAGATGGTCGATTTTAAGGGGCTGCGGGTGCTTCGCCCGGGGCTTCAGATGGGAGAATTTAAGAAAAACCGTTTTGAGCCGTCTCACGCGCTGGCACTTGCCCTGCATCCATCGGAGGTAAAACAGAACGTGAACCTGTCTGCCGACGCGCCGGAGACGGCGGCATACCTGCGCGGCGAGACGATCCAGCTTTCTGAGGAAGACGCCGGAAAAGGCTGGTGCCTTGTGAGTGTGGACGGGTATTCGCTCGGATGGGGCAAGAAGAGTGGCGGGACGCTGAAAAACCATTATCCGAAGGGACTGCGGAAGCAGTATTAATAGAAGAAGGAAAAATCCTCCGGCATCGGAGCCGAAAACTCCATTGCTTCCCCAGTGATCGGATGCCGGAATGCCACCGTATAGGAGTGAAGCGCCTGCCGTCCGATGAAGCGGTAATCCGGGTTGTATAGAAAATCCCCTAAAAGCGGGTGCCCGATGGCTTTCATGTGGACCCGGATCTGGTGGGTGCGCCCCGTTTCCAGGCGAAGCCGGACGAGGGAGCAGCCGAGATCGTCCCGGTAATCGAGACACCGGTAATGGGTGACGGCGTGTTTCCCATGATCCATATCGATGCAGCGTTCGATGGTGGAACCATCTTTTCGGGCGATCGGCAGATCGATGGTGCCGGATTCTTCTGGTTTACCGGCAACAATCGCGAGATATTCGCGGCGTATCTCTTTTTTTGCAGTCATGGCGGAGAGAAATGCGCCGCTTATTTTATGTTTGGCGATCAGCAGAAGACCGGTGGTGTCGCGGTCTAAGCGGTTCACGGCACGGAACACGAAATGTTCGCCGCGCGAGGCAAACCGGTACGCGAGGGCGTTTGCCAGCGTATTTTCATGGTGTCCCTGGGATGGGTGGACAGGCATTCCGGGGGCTTTGTTGAGTATTATGAGATCTTCGTCTTCATATACTATATCAATCGGAAGATTGACCGGAAGAATATCTGAAGAAACGGGTTCGTCCGGGAGAAAGAGCGTCAGGGTGTCTCCGATCTGAAGCGGTGTGTTCAGCCAGGACGGTGTTCCGTTCAGGCAGATCTGCTCAGGGTTCTGTTTGAGCTCGATGAGGATGCGGTGGGAATATCCGGCATCGCGGAGGAAGGCGCCGATGGTGTCAGCTTTGTTTTTATTTGTAATAGTGTATGATAATGTCCGTTTCATTTAGGGAACCTCTTTGTAATCATTGTGATGCCAATAAGGATAACATAAAAGCAAGGAGGCTGCAATCTCATAGTATTTTTTGAAGGATTCTCGAAACCCTATTGACTTGCGATCAAAAACCTAGTATCATTACTAATAAGTAAGGCTGTTTTTATTCAAATTACTTATAAGTAGAACTAATAAATACAATGCAGAGAAAAGGAGAATGAACGATGGCAAAAGTAGGAATTGTAATGGGAAGCGATTCGGACATGCCGATCATGGCACAGGCAGCAGATTTTCTGGACAAGATGGGGATTGATTATGAAATGACAATCATTTCTGCACACCGTGAGCCAGACATCTTTTTTAACTATGCAAAATCCGCTGAGGAGAAAGGCTTTAAGGTTATCATTGCAGGTGCTGGTAAGGCAGCGCATCTGCCGGGTATGTGTGCGGCACTGTTTCCGATGCCAGTGATCGGTATTCCGATGAAAACCTCGGATTTAGGCGGAGTTGATTCTCTGTATTCGATCGTACAGATGCCGTCCGGTATTCCAGTTGCGACGGTAGCGATCAACGGCGGCAAGAATGCGGGTATTCTGGCAGCCAAGATTCTGGCAACTTCCGATCCGGAGCTTTTAGCAAAATTAAAAGCATACTCTGAGGAGATGAAGAATGAAGTAGCCGGTAAGGATGAGAAATTACAGAAACTGGGACATAAAGAGTATCTGGCACAGAAATAAATATTAAAAATATAAACAAGGACATACGGAGGAAAACCATGGATTACAAGAATTCCGGAGTAGATATTGAGGCTGGTTATAAGTCGGTAGAACTGATGAAAGAGCATGTAAAGAAAACGATGCGTGAGGAAGTGCTGGGAGGTCTGGGCGGCTTTGCCGGTGCATTCTCCCTGGCAAAGATTAAAGAGATGGAAGATCCGGTTCTCTTATCTGGTACGGACGGCTGTGGTACCAAGGTAAAACTGGCGATCATCATGGACAAGCATGACACGATCGGTATCGACGCGGTTGCGATGTGTGTCAACGACATTGCATGTGCAGGCGGCGAGCCGCTGTTTTTCCTGGACTATATTGCCTGCGGCAAGAACTATCCGGAAAAGATCGCGGATATCGTAAAAGGCGTTGCAGAAGGCTGCTTACAGTCGGAGGCAGCTCTGATCGGCGGCGAGACAGCTGAGCATCCGGGGCTGATGCCGGAGGAAGATTATGATCTGGCTGGTTTTGCTGTCGGCGTGGTTGATAAAAAAGACATGATTACCGGCGAAAACCTGAAACCGGGTGATGTACTGATCGGTATGGCATCCACCGGCGTTCACAGCAATGGTTTCTCCCTGGTCCGCAAGGTATTTGAGAAGGAACTCAACAAAGAGGGACTGGAGACCTACTATGAGGAGTTAGGAACCACGCTTGGCGAGGCACTTCTGGCACCGACCCGTATCTATGTAAAGGCGCTGAAAGCAGTGAAGAATGCGGGCGTGACTGTGAAAGCGTGCAGCCATATCACAGGCGGCGGCTTCTATGAGAATGTTCCGCGTATGCTGAAAGACGGCGTCCGCGCAGTCATCAAGAAAGACAGCTATCAGATTCCGCCGATCTTCGGTATGCTGGCGAAGAAAGGCGATATCGAGGAGCACATGATGTACAATACCTACAATATGGGTATTGGCATGGTCGTAGCAGTCGATGCGGCTGATGCAGAGCGAGCGATGGAGGCAATGAAGTCCGCTGGCGATACACCGTACATCATCGGTTCCATTGAGGCAGGAGAAAAGGGAGTAACATTATGCTAAGAGTCGTTGTAATGGTGTCTGGCGGCGGTACCAATCTGCAGGCAATCCTGGATGCGGTTGATAACGGCAAGATCACGAACGCAGAAGTTGTGGCGGTTATCAGCAACAATGAGGGCGCTTATGCGATTGAGCGCGCGAAAAACCACGGTGTCCCGGCATTTGTTGTGACTCCGAAGGCGTATGAAACACGCGATGCGTTCAATGAGGCGCTTTTGGAGACCATCAAGGCATGTAAGCCGGATCTCATCGTTCTGGCTGGATTCCTTGTGAAGATTCCGGCGGCGATGATCGAGGCATACAGAAATAAAATTATCAATATCCATCCGTCCCTGATTCCGTCATTCTGCGGCGTCGGCTATTACGGTCTGAAGGTGCATGAGGCGGCGTTGGCGCGCGGCGTCAAGGTGACGGGCGCGACGGTTCACTATGTGGATGAGGGAACCGATACCGGTCCGATCCTCTTCCAGAAGGCCGTAGAGGTGCAGCCGGATGATACGCCGAAGACGCTGCAGCAGCGCGTGATGGAACAGGCAGAGTGGGTACTGCTTCCGCAGGCGATCAATGCGATTGCAAACGGAAGAATATAAGGAGAAGAACATGAAAGTTTTAATCGTTGGCAGCGGCGGACGTGAGCATGCGATCGCATGGAAAGTAGCTCAGAGTCCGAAGGTAGATAAAATTTATTGTGCACCGGGCAATGCGGGAATTGCAGAGTATGCAGAGTGTGTGCCGATCAGTGCGATGGAATTTGATAAGCTGGCGGCATTTGCAAAAGAGCATGAGGTTGACCTGACCGTGATCGGCATGGACGATCCGCTGGTTGGCGGTATCGTGGATGTGTTCGAGGCACAGGGACTGCGTGTATTTGGACCGAGAAAAAATGCGGCGATTCTGGAAGGATCGAAGGCATTTTCCAAGGATCTGATGAAGAAATACAACATTCCGACCGCAGCCTATGAGACTTTTACCGATCCATACAAGGCGCTGGAATACTTACAGACCGCTAAGATGCCGATCGTTTTGAAAGCAGATGGTCTGGCACTTGGAAAAGGTGTTCTGATCTGTAATACGCTGGAAGAAGCACAGGCAGGCGTCAAGGAGATCATGGAGGACAAGAAGTTTGGTTCTGCCGGTAATCAGATGGTCATCGAGGAGTTCATGACAGGACGCGAGGTTTCGGTTCTTTCCTTTGTCGATGGCGATACGATCCGCATTATGACCTCCTCCCAGGACCACAAGCGGGCGCTGGACGGCGATCAGGGCTTAAATACAGGCGGTATGGGAACCTTCTCACCAAGCCCGTTCTACACAAAAGAAGTAGATGAATTCTGTAAAAAGTACATCTATCAGCCGTCGGTTGACGCGATGAAGAAGGAAGGACGTACTTTCAAGGGCATCATTTTCTTCGGTCTGATGCTGACCGCAGATGGTCCGAAGGTGCTGGAATACAATGCCCGTTTCGGCGATCCGGAGACACAGGTTGTCCTGCCGCGCATGAAGAATGATATCGTGGAAGTCTTTGAGGCATGTATCGACGGAACCCTGAATCAGATTGAGCTTGAATTTGAGGATAATGCAGCAGTCTGCGTCGTTCTGGCGTCGGACGGCTACCCGGTGAAATATGAAAAGGGCTTCAAGATTCACGGTCTGGAGAAGTTCAAGGATGCAGATGGATACTATGTATTCCACGCGGGCACGAAGTTTGATGAGGACGGCGACATCGTGACAAACGGCGGTCGAGTGCTGGGCGTTACTGCAAAGGGCAAAGACCTGAAAGAGGCGCGCGCCAATGCATACAAGGCGACCGAGTGGATCGATTTCGCTAACAAATATATGCGCCATGATATCGGGCATGCGATTGATGAGGCGTAGGGGAAGCGGTAGGTAGTAGATTCCTATTTAGAAAAGAAACGGGGATATCAGATTTGAACGTCTGATATCCCTGTTTTTGTCTGGATGTTGGAAAAAAATGCTTTTGAAAAACATATTAAAAACATTCAATCGTGCTATAATAGAAAGAAAAGATGATCTGTTTTCATGCAATTAAAAGGAGGACAACGCAATGGCTAACAAATATGCAGGAACCCAGACGGAAAAGAACCTGAGGGAGGCTTTTTCCGGCGAATCACAGGCGAGAAATAAATATACCTATTTTGCATCCAAGGCAAAAAAAGAGGGATTTGAGCAGATTTCCGCCCTTTTTTTAAAGACCGCAGACAATGAGAAAGAACACGCAAAGATGTGGTTTAAGGAATTAGACGGTCTGGGAAATACCGCAGAGAATCTGGCATCTGCTGCAGACGGTGAGAACTATGAGTGGACAGATATGTATGATGGATTTGCCAAGACGGCTGAGGAAGAGGGCTTTCCGGAGCTGGCAGTGAAATTCCGTATGGTAGCGGAGATCGAAAAACATCATGAAGAGCGCTACCGTGCCCTGCTTCACAATGTGGAAGCGCAGGAAGTATTTAAGAAGAGCGAAGTGAAGGTATGGGAATGCCGCAACTGCGGTCATATCGTAGTAGGCGAGAAAGCACCGGAAGTTTGTCCGGTATGCGCGCATCCGCAGGCTTATTTCGAGGTTCATGCGGAGAATTACTAAATTTCGGAAACGACGAGGCGCCAGCTGGGGGTGCTGCCGATTCCTTATTGTGTATAAAAAAGGAAGATGCATCATATAAAAGATACGAAAATTAAGCAGGATGTTTTGGATCGGTTCATATGAGATCGTCTTTTTTATCATTCGCACCAGATGTTTCGGAGGAACAATGTCAGGCAGAACATTGGATCGATATAGAAAATGCGTCAGGAACAGTAAAAATGACGCCGGAAGAAATTGAAAATTTGAATGCACGGATTTTACGGACATCTGGAACGGAAATGCATGATTTGAAAAATGAAGCCTTTGCCAAAGAAGAGAGAGTTGTTTATGATAAATGGTGTGGAAATTTCTTATCATTTGGGATACAGGGGATAAATTGGACTGTGCGTGATGCTCAAAATTGCGTGAATAAAAATGTTCATATCAAATATGGAATCGCGACTTCACAGGGGCTGATCAAACAGTTTCCGATGGAGGCTTTTTTAGCTGATGAGGAGGATCCATCCGATCCGGAGTGGGATGAGGCAGCACTTTGTCTCTGTATGGTCGGGGAACCGCTTTTGATTTTGGGTTCGGTGCAGGAGGAGAGTTATCTGTATGTCCGGAATGAATGCAGCGAGGGCTGGATATCGGCAGAGTCGGTGGCAGTCTGTCGGAACCGGGCGGAATGGCTGATGGCGGCATTTCCGATCCATCCGTTAGTAGTGACAGGGGATATGGTCTGGCTGGAAGCAAGTGCAGTCTATCCGGGAACCAGTGCATACCGGCTTCGGATGGGGACGGTGTTGGAATTGTGCGTGGAAGAAGGAATCCCAGAGATAAAAGAAACAATAGAAACAAACAGAAAAAAAGGGACAGGAGCGGTAATAGCGACAACAGAAGCACAGGCAGAACAGAGGGTACAGAACAGACTGTCTTGGAATAATTACATCGTCTGGCTTCCATGCCGCGCCCCGGATGGCAGTTTCTTCCGGCAAAAAGGATTGATTCCGATGAGCCGGGACGTATCGGTGGGATATTTGAGCTTGACAAATGAGGAGATTATTAAACAGGCGTTCAAGTGTCTGGGAGACCGCTACGGCTGGGGCGGAATGCTGGAAAGCCGGGATTGTTCTTCCTATATCCGGGAGGTGTACCGCTGTTTTGGATGGATCCTGCCTCGCAATACGACCGGGCAGTTGCAGATGCCAGTTCGAAAAATAGAGCTGGCGGGGCGGCGCTGCTCAGAAAAAAAGCAGATTTTAAAAGTATTAGAACCGGGCACACTTCTATATTTTCCGGGACATGTGATGATGTATCTGGGATATGAGAATGGCAATTTTTATGTCATAAACGATGTGAGCAGGCTGGTAAAAAAAGGAGAGACGATGCCGGTGCGTGTACGATCGGTGATTGTCAACACGCTGGCAGTCAGGCGTCCCAATCTGCGGACCTGGCTGGAGGAGCTGACGCTTGCTTTGATTCCTTGGGAAACATGAAGCGTACAGCAGATAGAAAAAGGGAGAAAAAGAGAGATGAAGATAATTGTATGTGTGGATAATCAGAACGGCATGATGTTCAATCACAGACGGCAGAGCCAGGACCGCGTGCTTAGAAAGCGTATTCTGGAGCTGACAGGTGGGAAAAAACTGTGGATGAATGCATACAGCCAGAAACAGTTTTTACAGGTGAATGGAAATATGCCGAAAGAACAGGAACAATCCGGGCAACTGGGGCAATCCGGGCAGATTCAGGCAGATGAAGCGTTTTTGGAAAAGGCGGGGCCGGGAGAGTACTGTTTTGTCGAGGACAAGGATGTTGTTCCGTATGAGAGCCGGATCGAAGAAGTGATTCTTTGTCATTGGAACCGGGATTATCCGGCAGATATGTATTTTAAGATGGATCTGGGCAGCTGGAAGCTGGCAGAAACGCAGGAATATGCGGGTTCCTCGCATGAGAAAATCACAGAAGAGCGGTATGTGCGCAGGTAAAAAATATGCATAAAAAGTAAGTACAATATAAAAGAGTAAGAAAAACATAAAAAACAAGTCAAATATAAAAAAGAGCCGGTTCTGCACCTGAAAATCAGGCGCCAGAACGCGCAAATCTACATGGCTCTGAAAGGGATAGGCTTAAACGGAAAGGCAGAAATTCATATGAGAAAATTGAAAATGTGGCTTCTGGGGCTGGCTGCAGCGGCGATGCTGTCTGTTTCAGCGTGCGCGCAGGAGATTCCAGAGGAAAGTCTGAATGGAAACGGAAGTGTCAGCGCGGAGGAAAATCAGGCGGAAAGTGCGGACGGAGATTCGCAGGCGGTGTCATCGTCAGAAAATGGTGGAAACCGTGTATCTTCTGCTTCGGGAACGTCATTTAACCTGGCGGATGTACCGGCATATTCCGGTCAGCCGTATGTGGCGGTCAATGGAAATGTGCCGTATTTTACCGATGCGGACCTGACGGATGTATCATTTGAGAGTTACAGTGATCTGGACAGCCTGGGGCGCTGCGGCGTGGCATATGCTTCGGTTTCGCAGGACACGATGCCGACGGAGAAGCGCGGCTCGATCGGGGAAGTCAAGCCGACGGGCTGGCATACGGCGAAGTATGACAATGTGGATGGAAAGTATCTCTATAACCGCTGTCATCTGATCGGCTACCAGCTCACGGCGGAGAATGCTAATGTCAAAAACCTGATTACCGGAACCCGCTATCTGAACGTACAGGGAATGCTGCCATTTGAAAATCTGACAGCCGATTACGTGAAAGAAACCGGAAACCATGTCATGTACCGCGTGACACCGGTTTTTGAGGGCAATAATCTGGTTGCCTCCGGCGTCTTGATGGAGGCGGAATCCGTCGAAGATCAGGGCGAGGGAGTGCTATTCTGCGTGTACGTCTATAATGTCCAGCCGGGGATTGCGATCGATTATGCGACAGGAGAAAGCTGGGCGGACGGTTCTGGAAGTGCGGGAAGCACAGCCGGACAGGGAACGGCTGGAAATGGCAGCAGCCAGAATCAATCGGCTGGATCGGGAGCAGTTGGTTCGTCGGGAGGCGGCGCTGGATCCTCTGGAAGCAGCGCGACGGTTCAGACCTACATTCTCAATACCAACTCGAAAAAATTTCACCTTCCAAGCTGCACATCTGTCACCCAGATGAAGGCGGCAAACCGGCAGGAATTTACCGGTACGCGCGATGAAGTGATTGCAGATGGATATGAACCATGTAAGAACTGCAATCCCTGATAAAACAGGGATGCAAAGTGTCTCGTTTGTGCTGTGTATGGAAAGAATCGGATGAGAACACGGTTAAGGGAGTTTCTTTGAAATAAGAATACGATTAAAGATGCATTTTCTTCCGGAACAGATCTGCAATAATCTGGGCTGTTTCAGGTGCGCTGTAGTCGTTGGATTTGATACATAAATCGTAGTTCTTGATATTGCCCCAGTCAGTCTGCGTAAAATGTCTGCAGTGAACGGAGCGCTCATGATTTACTTTTTTGATAATTGGAGGCAGGTGCAGTGATAGATTCAGTGGCAGGTGCCACATCCTCTATTTCTTTTAGGGACTTATTTCACAGCCCCTTTCACGTAAATGTACATGGCTCGTAGTGTTCACAAATTCTTCACAAAAAAATAGCACTCACCTCTTGACAGTGCTAATAAGAAGTGCTATAACATAGCCAGAACGAAGGAAAAGGAAGAAAAGAAAAGTTCCCAGACCGTCCCGGTTCCGAAAATGTTGGTAAATAAACATAATGAAATGAAGTTAGAAAAGGAGAGATGACTTATGTTAATGCCGAGTATTTTTGGAGAAAATTTGTTTGATGATTTCTTTAATGATTTTCCGTTTTATGATGATAACGCCGGACAGAAGATAGAGAAAAAGCTGTATGGACGCCATGGACAGAACCTGATGAAGACCGATATCAAGGAAATGGAAGATGGCTATGAGCTGGAGATGGATCTGCCGGGATTTAAGAAAGAAGAGATTTCGATTTCCCTGGAAGATGGTAATCTGACGATTCAGGCTGCGAAGGGACTGGATGAGGACGAGAAGGAGAAAAAGACCGGTCGTTACATCCGCAGAGAGCGTTACGCAGGTTCCTGTGCGAGAAGCTTCTATGTCGGTGATGATATAACCGAGGAAGATATCAAGGCGGAATTTAAGCATGGTATTTTGAAGATTTTTGTTCCGAAGAAAGAAGCAAAACCGGAAGTCGAGCAGAAAAAATATATTGCGATTGAAGGATAATGTAGAAGAAGCAGTCAGCCGGATTGATGGATGCAGTTGTCTGGCTGTAACATAGAAAAGAGCGCTGCGGCACTCATGGAGCAGTTTTACCAGAAATGGAAAGCCGGTTTGTGAGTGTTGCAGCGCTCTTTTTCACTATTTTATCTCTGATTAGTAGTTAATAGCTGTGATACCGATAGATCCCTCTTTGTCCAGACCAAAGGTAACTGCCGGTTTACCGGATGGATCGCCTACGATGAAACCTGCCTTGGTCAGTTCGGTGGAAGAAACATCGGCTGTCTTGACTGCCTCAATCAGCGCGTCGGTAAATACTTTGTCTGCGTCGAGAGCCATAAATTCAGTTCTGTTATTTACGACAATCCCGTCATCGATGCCGATGTAGGACGGATAGACAAGCAGCTCGGCTAAATCGTTCATATTTTTATTGGCGATGATGCTTTGAAGGGATCTGGCAAAACCACGGTAAAGTTCTGTGATTTCTTTTTCGCTCAGAGTCTCGTCTTCTGCATGATCTGCATCCGTTGTCTGGGCGGTTTCTTTTTCTCCGGCAGTAGTTGTTTCGCTGGCATCGCTGCTTTCTGCTGATGTACCGTTTTCCTGTGTGGATTCAGCGGCAGTTGTTTCAGCCGTGGTTTCAGACGGCTGGCTGGAG
>OIAX01000396.1_pt1 | contig 16438 bp, 12 predicted proteins | sample 1580821 | NCBI WGS metagenome assembly OIAX01 (sample SAMEA3882524, study PRJEB24775) | human gut metagenome | biome: human-associated habitat; feature: intestine environment; material: feces | place: Netherlands | collected 2009/2010 | reverse complement strand
AGTCGGCAATGTGTTGAATATGACGCTGGTGGATATTTCCAAGCAGTATGAGCTGGAGGAAAGACTTGACCGCAACGAAACGGTTATCGGGATGCTGTTTCTGGATAATTATGAGGATGTTATGGATTCCCTTGCGGAGGACAGACAGCCCCTGCTTTCCGCAATCGTGGACAGAAAGCTGACACAGTTTGCCGCGGATGCCAACGGCGTGATGCGAAAGCTGCAGATGGACAGATATATCCTCCTGCTTTCCAAGGGGAATTTGGAGACATTAAAGGAAAAGAAATTTGATATTATGAATACCATTCGCGAAATCAATGTTGGCGAGCATATTCCTGTAACGATGAGTATGGGGGTCGGCATTGGCGGCGGCTCTCTGGAGGATGCCATGCAGAGTGCGAAGGCGGCGCTTGACCTTGCATTGGGACGCGGCGGGGATCAGGTGCTGATTAAGGAAGGCGAAAAATACCTGTTCTACGGCGCAAAGGCAGGCGAGGTTGGCAGAAACGGGCGTATCCGAGCGCGCGTAAAGGCAGATGCTCTGTGGGAGCTGATGGGCGCATCCTCGTCTATTATGGTTATGGGACACCGCAATGGGGATTTGGACAGCCTTGGCTCCAGCATGGGGATTTGTGCCATTGCAAGAGCTATGGGCAAAAAATGCCGCATTGTGATGAATGAGGTCAGCACAGGGATTAAGTGTATTTCCGAGCAGATGGCGCAGGATGAATATTATCAGACTGCTTTTATGAAGGAAAAAGATGCACTGAAGGAAATGGATGATAAAACACTGGTGATTGTTGTGGATACGCACCGCACCAGTATGGTAGAAGGTCCTTCCGTTCTGGAGGCGGCAAAGAAAATCGTTGTGTTTGACCACCATAGAAAGAGCGCGCAGGATTTCATTGAGCAGGCGGTTCTGCTGTATCATGAGCCCTACGCATCCTCTACGTCTGAATTGATTACGGAAATGATTCAGCATATCGGCAAGAAGATCAAGCTGCGCTCCATCGAGGCAGATGCGCTTCTGGCAGGCATTACCGTGGATACCAAGAATTTCGCAGTCAAAACGGGTGCGATTACCTTTGAATCCGCAGGATTTCTGCGCCGCAACGGGGCAGACAGTATCCGTGTGCGTATGCTGTTCCAGAATGATATTGATTCCTATAAGGCAAAAGCAACCGCCGTGCGTGATGCGGAGCTGTATCTTGGCTCCATGGCGCTTTCCGTATGCCCTGCCAATCGGGAGAATTCCACATTGACGGCGGCACAGGCGGCGGATGATTTAATGAATGTAACAGGGGTTAAGGCATCCTTTGTCTGCTGCAAGGTGGATGATGTGGTTTATGTCAGCGCACGCAGCTTTGGGGATGTGAATGTGCAGAGAATTATGGAAAAACTGGGCGGCGGCGGTCATTTCACCGTTTCCGGGGCGCAGCTTAAGGATTGCAGCGCGGAAGAAGCGAAGGAAAGGGTACGCAGTGCCATTGATGAATATTTGAAGGAGGAAACGACATGAAGATGATTTTATTACAGGACGTGAAAAGCGTCGGCAAAAAGGGCGACTTAATCAATGCCAGCGAGGGCTATGCAAAGAATTTCCTGCTGCCCAGAAAGCTGGCTGTGGAAGCAACAAAAAGCAATCTGAATGATTATGAGCTGAAGCAGAAGGCAGAGGCAAAGCGTAAGCAGGAGGAGCTGGAAAAGGCGCAGGCAACTGCAAAGGAGCTGGAGGATAAGGTTGTTACCATCAAGGTGAAAACAGGCGGCAACGGCAAGCTGTTCGGCTCTGTGACGAATAAAGAGGTTGCAGAGGAAATCGTAAAGCAGACCAAGCTGGATATTGATAAGAAGAAGGTTTCTATCGGTGACCCCATTAAGATGCTGGGGGAAAGAACCGCAGTCATTAAGCTGCATCCCAAGGTAACGGCAGAGGTAAAGGTGAAAATCGTAGAAGCGTAAGTCCCCGTACAGGAGGCGGAAAACATGGAAGAACAGGAAAAGCAAACAGAATATATGCGCGGTGTGCCGCCCCATGATGAAACGGCGGAGCAGGCTGTCCTGTGTTCCATGTTTCTGGACAGAGAAGCGGCATCTGTTGCGCTTGAGGTGCTGCGCGGGGAGGATTTTTATCGCCCTGACCATCGCATGGTTTTTGAAGCGGCGGAGGAATTATATCGTTCCGGCTCTCCCATTGATGTGATTACAGTCAAGAATAAGCTGGAGGAAAAAGGGCAGTTTGAACAGATAGGCGGTCTGCCTTTTCTGGCAAATCTTTCTTCTGCAGTCGGCAGCTCCGTCAATGTGCGCCATTATGCGGCAATCGTGGAGGAAAAATCCGTTCTGCGCCGTCTGATTCGCACTGCCGGGGATATTTCTCAGCTGAGCTATGAGGGCAAAGAGGATGTCAATGCCATTATGGATACGGCGGAAAAAAGCATTTTTGACATCATGCAGAAGCGCCATTCCGAGCAGTTCCATCATATCAGAGATATCGCGGTCAGCTCGATTGAAAAAATCGAGGATATCTACCGTTCCAAGGGCAAGCTGACAGGCGTGCCGACGGGCTTTCTGGATTTTGATGCCAAAACGGCAGGTCTGCAAAAATCAGATTTGATTCTGCTTGCGGCGCGTCCTTCCATGGGGAAAACGGCATTTGCGCTGAATATCATCCAGAATGCGGCGATTCGCGCCAATGTGCCGACGGCGGTGTTCTCTCTGGAAATGAGCCGGGAGCAGCTGGTTAACCGTATGCTCTGTTCCGAGGCCATGATTGATGCACAGAAGCTGCGTACCGGGGAATTGGAGGAAAACGACTGGGCGGAGCTGATTAACGCCATGGGTCCCCTTTCCGAAGCTCCGATTTATATTGACGATACCCCCGGGGTGACTCCGATGGAGGTGCGCTCCAAATGCCGTCGTTTGAAGGTGGAAAAAGGGTTGGGGCTTATCGTGATTGACTATTTACAGTTGATGAGCGGCAATAGCAGAAACGATTCCCGTCAGCAGGAAATCTCTGAAATTTCCCGTTCCCTTAAGGCGATTGCAAGAGAGATGGAAGCGCCTGTGATTGCGCTGAGTCAGCTGAGCCGTGCCTGTGAACAGCGTGCGGATCACCGCCCGATGCTTTCCGACCTGCGTGAGTCCGGCGCGATTGAGCAGGATGCGGACGTAGTTGCCTTTCTTTATCGTGATGAATATTACTTCCCCGATACGGAAAAGAAAAATCAGGCAGAACTGATTATTGCGAAGCAGAGAAACGGCCCGACGGGTACGGTCGATTTGACATGGATGGGACAGTATACGAAATTTGGCAATTTTCTGAAAAAATATTAAGCAAAGCCGCCCGAAGGGATTCCTTCGGGCTTTTTAAGTATATAAAGGAGGAGAAGAAGATGTTCAGACCAATGAGAAGAAGTAAGCAGGCGCTTTCCGCACAGGAAACGAAGGCACTGCTTTCCGCAGAAAAGAGAGGGATTCTTGCGGTGAATGGGGATGAGGGCTACCCCTTCGCGATTCCTGTCAATTATTATTATGATGACGCGCAGGGAAAAATTTTTATCCATGGCGGCAAGGCAGGGCATAAGGTGGATGCGCTGAAAAGGGGCGATAAGGTCTGCTTTACCGTTTATGGCAACGAAAGCTTTGAAGAAGGGGATTGGGCACCCTATCTGCATAGTGTGGTTGTGTTCGGCAGATGTAAGCTGGTTGCGGACGCAGGGCAGACGGAGGACAGAGTGCGAGAGCTGGCACTGAAATATTACCCTACAAAAGAGGAGGCGGAAGCGGAAATCGCAAAGAGTATCCATGCGGTGCAGCTTTACGAGATTACGATTGAACACATGACAGGCAAACGCGTGCATGAAAAATAAGAAATAGGGAGCAGGAAAAGAAGGGAGAATGAGAAGTTCTCCCTTTTTTCTGCCATTTCTTACAATTTTCTTACGATTCCGGGAAAGGACTTCCTTGTTGGACAAAAGTATGGTATATATGAAACAGAAGATTCCGACAAAGAAGGAAGGGACGGAAACTGTGAGGGGGACAGATGCATGAGCAGGAACGATAGGCGCATTAAAAAATGGAGATCCGCAGGAACATTGGGCGAGCTTTATCTGAAGGAGATGGCAGAGCAGGGCTTGCTTCTGGAGGATATGACACATCTGAAATACATCTTTCGCGAGGACGAGCCGCAGCACCTGCGCTACCGTATCGAGGAGCTGGAGCATGCGCCGACGGACGAGGAACGGGCGGAATATGCGAAGGATGGCTGGCAGGAGGTCTGCCATTATGAGTTGGATTATGTTTTTGCAAAGGAATGCAGTGCGGATGAGCCGGAGGTGTCGCAGGAAGCGGTGCTGCGGGATCTGGATAAAAAAATAGAGAAGGAGAAAGGGAGTATCCGTGAAACAAAGATTGGGCTTTTGATTGCTCTGGTTATTCTGGCTGTGTGCGTCTTTAGCATGGGAAGGGCGGCACTGAGCGGAGATACGCTTCTGATTGCACTGAGATTCTTTGGGCCAACTGCTCTGATTGCTTTTGCAGGCGGCTATTGGGAGATACGCAAGCTGCGGCGGAAAAAGGAGAGGGTCGAGGATGGCGATATCCCCGATGAATACACAAACTGGCGAAAGGATCGCGTGATAAAGGCGCTTCTGGCTCTGGTGGGCGTTGTTCTTATTGTCGGCGGAACCTATTATGGCGGCAACTTTAATGATAAAACCTTTGACCTGCCGGAGAAAAGCACCTACGCCAATCTGCCTGCGGTGCGTCTGGAAAGCCTGATAGCTGAACCCCTGATGCGATGCGGTGAAAGCGTTGACCCTGCGCAGGAGGGACTTCACATGAGCGCCAATCAGTTTGATGGGATGATGTATCAGACGATAAAGCGGATGGGGGGACTTTATAACTACGGCGTGGAGCATCGCTTTGAACTGCGGACAAAACGAGATTTGGAAACCAAGCAGTATATGCAGAACGCAGAAGGAGCAGAATGGCATCTGAATACGCGCTATACCTGCTTCCGCCGGGAACGGGATGCCGAAAAGCAATATGATAAGAATATTGAGAATGAAAGGCTGACCGAAGAAAGATGGCAGGAGAGAGGGCATGAGTTCCCTGCCTCCGAGGAAATTTCCGTGGAATATCCTGCGTTTTCCCACCTGCATGTCTGCCGCACGGAGTGGAGCGAATCGGTTAGCTATCATGTGCTTTGCAGGGACGGTGAAAGGCTGATGGAGCTGGATTATACGGGACGGGAGATAGACCCCGAACAGCTTCTGGCGGAGATAGAAAAGGTTTTTGCCGCGCAGGAAGGCTGAAGCAAAAAAACAGAAAAAATAAAAAAGCGAAATCCTTGTGAAAATGAGGACTTCGCTTTTGTTTTTTTGGAAATCAACCCTCCAGCTGAGAGGTGCAATGGGGGCATCTGGTTGCCTCAATTGCAATTTCGGATTTGCAGAAGGGACAGACCTTCGTTGTGGGTGCTTCTTCTACGGGAGCGGCAGGGCGTTTCAGCTTCACCAGCACCTTCAGCGCCGCAAAGATGACGATTGCCACAATCAGAAAATCAAGCACCTGTGTAAGAAAGGAGCCGTATGCGATGGTTGCGGTTGCCGCCTGCGCATCTGCAAGGGTGGCATAATGATTGCCGTCCAAAGGCAGATAAAGCTGGCTGAAATCTGCGCCGCCTGTCAGCTTGCCGATGATGGGCATAATCAAATCGTTAACAAAAGAAGTAACAATTTTGCCGAATGCGCCGCCGATGATTACGCCGACAGCCATATCTACCACATTGCCTTTTATGGCAAATTCCTTAAATTCCTGAATGGTTTCCTTCAAAGCCATAAAAATTCCTCCTATGCTTTTTACAAAATTCGATTTTTTCAACCATAGTATAACAAAAAAATCAATTTCATCCAACATAATTCAAAAACTTTTGATAAATTTTTGTAAAGAGTGTTGACGCAAAAATTATCAAGGCATATACTGGATATAGTGAGTGAAAAATCGTACAGTCAAAGCGAGGTGAACGAAATGGACGGCAGTCATAGTAAAGATACCATTCCTTTAGAGCCTGAGGGCTATCGACGATCTGAGAAAAATTTTACCGTGCATTTCGGTCAGCTTTTTTGGATACAACAGAGTTGACTGTGGTTTTTTATGCCCTTTTTTGAATGAATGCACGGTATGCGGAGAAACTTTTTTGGAAGGCATACGGTGCTTTTTTATTTGAATTTGGGGTGAAAAAATGAGTGACATGAATGAAGAAATGCAGATTCTGTTTGATAATTATACGGCCTTGATGGACGGGGGACAGTATTTGCAGCTAAAGCAGGAATTAAATGAGGAACAGCCTGCCAATATTGCGGAATATTTTGAGGAACTGACGGCGGAAAAGCAGCTTTTTATCTTCCGTCTGCTCTCGAAGGATGTTGCGGCAGAGGTGTTCTCCTATATGGATAATGATACACAGGAGCATATTGTGCAGTCCATTACCGACCGAGAGGTGCGCAATATCGTGGACGAAATGTTTCTGGATGATACGGTGGACTTTCTGGAGGAAGCACCTGCCAATCTGGTCAAAAAGGTGCTGCGGAATACCGATGCCGGCACAAGACAGCTGATCAACCGTTTTCTGAATTATCCCGAAAATTCCGCAGGCAGCCTGATGACAATCGAATTTGTGCGCCTGCGTGCCAATATGACTGTTGCAAAGGCGCTGAGCGAAATCAAGCGTGTTGGGATGGATAAGGAAACCATCTATACCTGCTATGTGACGGATGCACAGCGAAAGCTGTTGGGGGTTATTCCTCTGAGAACCCTGATTTGTGCGGAGGATGACAGTCTGGTTGGGGATCTGATGGAGGATGACGTTATTTCCGTACACACATTAGATGACCAGGAGGAGGTTGCAAATATCTTCAAGAAATATAACTGGATGGCACTGCCCGTAACGGATACGGAGGGCAGACTGGTCGGCATCATCACGGTCGATGATATCGTGGATGTTATCGAACAGGAAACCACAGAAGATATGGAACTGATGAATGCTGTCCTGCCTTCGGATGACGAATACCTGAAAATGAGCGTATTCGCACTGGTGAAGAATCGTATTCCGTGGCTTTGCGTGCTGATGATTTCCGGTACGCTGAGTGCCTTTGTTATCGGGATGTATCAAAGCCTTCTGGATTCGGTTGTTATGCTTTCTAGCTTTATGACAATCATCACCGGTACGGGCGGTAACGCCGGTTCGCAGGCCTCTGCCATGGTTATTCGTGGTCTGGCGCTGGGGGATATTCAGATGCGTGATACGTTTAAGGTTGTATTCAAGGAGCTGCGCGTCGGTATCCTCTGTGGTCTGATTCTGGCGATGGTCAATATGATTCGTATGACCTTTTTCGACCATTCGACACCGTTTAATATTGATCTGACGGTTTCCCTTAGTATGGGTGTTGCGGTTGTTCTGGCGAAAACACTGGGGTGTATCCTGCCTATTCTGGCAAAGGCAGTCAAGCTTGACCCTGCGATGATGGCGGGTCCCTTGATTTCTACGGTTGTGGATGCGATTGCACTGGTGGTTTATTTCAGCATTGCAACGGTGTTGGTGCTGTAAGGAGAAGAAAGAAGATAAAAAGGATAAAAACAAAAAACGGTGTCACAAGCTTGTTATGTGATGCCGTTTTTTATGCGGATAATTCTCCCTCATTGAGAGATACTATTTCCAAGAATGGAAAAAGGAGATGGGAGCTTGGAATGGAATCTTTTGGCAGGGGCGCAGCTTTTGTTTTTCGGGCTGGGCGCATGGTATTTTTGGAAGAGCAGCCGCAGAAAAGGTGCAGGAGAGGGCTTGCGGTGCGAGGATAATATTGTAGAGATGGATAAGCTGATGGCAATGGAGGAAACAAAGCTGACAGAACCATTAGCGGAGCAGACCAGACCGCGGACGCTGGAAGAAATCATCGGGCAGGAAAACGGCATCAAGGCATTGCGCGCAGCACTCTGCGGCCCCAATCCGCAGCATATTCTGATTTACGACCCTCCCGGCGTGGGGAAAACAGCGGCGGCGAGGCTGATTCTGGAGGAAGCGAAGAAAAGGGAAGGTTCCCCCTTCGGTGCAGGTGCAAGGTTTGTGGAGATTGATGCGACCACCCTGCAGTTTGATGAACGCAACATTGCAGACCCTTTGCTTGGCTCTGTGCATGATCCGATTTATCAGGGCGCAGGGGCATTTGGCAACGCGGGAATTCCCAGACCGCGTCCGGGGGCAGTCTGCGAAGCGCACGGCGGCGTGCTGTTTATTGATGAAATCGGGGAGCTGCATCCGGTACAGATGAATAAGCTTTTGAAGGTACTGGAGGACAGGGTGGCACGCTTTCAGAGCAGCTATTACAGCAGCAGCAACAAAAGCATTCCGCCCTATATCCATCAGATTTTTCGGAAAGGGATGCCTGCGGATTTTCGGCTGATTGGAGCGACCACACGCAATCCGCAGGAAATTCCCGAAGCATTGCGTTCTCGGTGTACGGAAATCTTTTTTGAGCCACTGGACAGAACCGCGGTGGAAAAAATCGCAGAAAACAGCCTGCGGCGTGCGGGCATTTCCTATGAGGAGGGGCTTTGCGGCAGGATTGCGGCGTATGCAGGCGGTGGCAGAGATGCAGTAAATCTTGTGCAGTCGCTGACCTCATTGGCGTGGATGGAGGGGAAAAAGAAGATTACGGCAAGGGAACTGGAATGGGCGGCAGAGGGACGCTACTTTCCGTAGAAGCGGTGGCGCAAAAGGGCGGCAATGGCTTAACGGTGACGGGCATCGTAGAGGAGGAAGAACTGAAAAACGGGCAGGGAACGGCGAAACGCAAGAGCAATGCCCGTTCTGCGGCGGAGAATGTGCTTACACTGCTGGAACAGTTCGGCTTTTCTGCGCAGGATTTCTATGTGCATCTGAATTTCCCCGGAGGGATTCCCGTGGATGGGCCCTCCGCAGGGGTAGCAATGTTTCTTGCGGTTTATTCCGCTTTTACGGAAATACCTGTAGCCCATACCCTTGCGCTGACGGGGGAAGTCAGTCTGCATGGACAGGTGCTTCCTGTTGGCGGCGTGGAGCAGAAGCTTGCGGCGGCAAAGGAGGCAGGCGCGACGAAGGTCTTGATTCCGAAGCAGAATTGGAAGGAGAACTATCACAATTTGGGAATAGAGGTCATTCCTGTTGCAACCGTGCAGGAGCTGCTCGGTGCGGTGTTTCTTTCTGAGGGCGCGGCACTTTCGGAAGGAATTGATTTTTTGCAGGAAAAGGAAATCGGGTAAAAATGAAATGCAAAAGCTCCGCGCGGGAGAAGACTCTGCGTGGAGCTTTTTTGAAACGAATTATTCGGTTTCTCTGAAAATAGTACGGAAAATCAATCGTACGAGGGGGCCGCAGTAAAACAGCTGATAGCAGATAGCCATGGGGAAGTTGCGTGCCCATGTCTGTACCCATGTGCAGAAATCAGGTTTGTTGAAAAGCACTGTGGCAATCAGACTCATCACAGGACACATGATACAGCAGATGCAAATAGAGATTGCAAAGGTAATCAGCTGTGGTCTGTCATCGGGGCGCATCACCCGAAAGGCGAGAGCCGCCGCAAGCTTGCCGACGATAAAAAATTCCAGCACAAAGGCAATCGGGAACATGATTGGCATTTCATGCAGTGCGGCAAGAAATGTCATGGCGGAAACTCCGTCTGTGTTCCATGCAACATTGTACACAATCATACCGTATACCATTACGGCTGCCATGATGGCGGTGAAAACAGCGTCTTGAAATTTGTTTTTTGGCATAAAAAATCCTCCTGAATCATAACTTTATGTGTTGTTCGTTATCATCCGGAGGAGTGTGCGTTTCCAATTTATTACCATATCTTATTCGTATCTTTAGTAGTATATCATATTTTTATGAGTATTACAAGAAAAATCAGCTTGGATACGGGATTTTATTTTTCGGCAGAAAGCTGGGATTTGACCATGGAAGGGATTTATTGTATACTATTTAGTTAAGGCGGAAGCTTGATTTTTTCGTCGGATAAATACATAAAAATAAATAAAATGAAGCTTTTTAAAAGTTGATATACGAGGTGAAAAGAATGGAAAAGAAACAAGCGATTCTTGTGCCGATGATTGCACTGCGGGGCATGAGCATTTTCCCCGGAATGGCAATCAGCTTTCCGGCAGGCAGACAGAAATCTCTGGATGCGCTGCAGGCGGCAGAAGAAAACGGAAAGGAAATTTTTCTGGTAACGCAGAAGGACCCTGTTATTCCCGATCCTTCCAGAAATGATTTATATGACATCGGCGTTCTGGCAGAGGTGAAGCAGGTGCTGAAGCTGCCCGGCAATCTGACACATGTTGTGGTGGAGGGGAAAAACCGCGGCAGACTTTTGAATATCCATGTGAAAAACTGCGATTATGCCGAAATTACGACCATTGCGCAGGATTTTGAGGAAGAGCCAAGCGAGCAGGAGCAGGCAATTATGAAAATTGCAGTGGAGGAATATGATAATTATCTGAAGCTGGCGAATAATACTGCCGCATTGGATCTGATGGGCAATGTGGTAGCGGCGAAAAGACCCGGGGCGCTTGCGGATGTCATTGCCGCAGGGATGGAGCTTGCCTACAACAGAAAACAGGAATTCTTGGAACGGCTGAATCCCTATGAACGTCTGGAAATGGTGATTACTACCATGCAGCACGAGTGTCAGGTTTTGCAAATCAAGCGCGAAATCGAAAACAAAACAAAGCAGAGAATCGACAAGAATCAGAGGGAATATTATCTCCGCGAGGAAATGAAGGTAATTCAAGAGGAATTGGGTGACAAGGACGGCGTTGGCGCAGATGCGGCGAAATACCGCACACAGCTGGATGAAAAAAATCCCCCTGCGCATGTGCGGGATACGATTGAAAAGGAAATCGACCGCATGCTCAAGATTCCCGTAACCTCTCCCGAATCGAATGTTTCCAGAACCTATATCGAGACCCTGCTTTCCCTGCCTTGGGTGGAAACCACAGAGGAAGCCTTTGATTTAGCGGAAGCGGAAAAAATTCTGGATGAGGATCATTATGGTATGAAAAAGGTGAAGGAGCGTATTTTGGAATACCTTGCTGTCCGCAAAAATGCACCGGAGGAGCATGCGACCATTCTTTGTCTGGTCGGCCCTCCCGGGGTCGGGAAAACCTCAATCGCGCGTTCCGTTGCGAAGGCACTTAACCGCAACTATGTGCGGATGTCCTTGGGCGGCGTGAAGGATGAAGCGGAAATCCGCGGACACAGAAAGACCTATATCGGCGCAATGCCCGGACGCATCATCAATGCCATGAAGCAGGCAGGTACCATCAATCCGCTGATGCTTCTGGACGAGGTGGATAAGCTTGGCGTTTCCCATAATGGTGACCCTGCGGCGGCATTGCTTGAGGTTCTGGATGGCGAGCAGAACAGCACCTTCCGTGACCATTTTGTAGAGCTGCCGTATGATTTATCGAAGGTATTGTTTATGTGTACGGCAAATAGTCTGGATACCATTCCGGGGCCTCTGCGCGACAGAATGGAGATAATAGAGCTTTCCAGCTATACTACGCAGGAAAAGCTGCACATTGCAGAGGAGCATTTGCTTGAAAAGCAGAGAAAACGCCATGGACTGACCGCAAAGCAGCTGAAAATAAAAGCGGATGCCATGGAGGAAATCATTGACGGCTATACCAGAGAAGCAGGCGTGCGTCAGCTGGAACGCACCATTGGCGAAGTTTGCCGTAAGGCGGTGAAGATGATTCTTTCGGGCGAAAGAAAAACACTTACGGTTACGAAGAAAAATCTGGAACAGCTTCTAGGTGCAAGAAAATTTATGCCGGATACAATTTACAAAGAGCCGCAGGTCGGCATTGTGCGTGGTCTGGCATGGACAAGAGTCGGCGGCACAACGCTTTCCGTTGAGGTAAACTGCATGCCCGGGGAAGGCAAATTCCGCGTGACGGGCAATCTGGGGAAGGTGATGACGGAATCTGCGGAAGCGGCTGTCAGCTACATTCGCTCTCAGAATGAACGCTTCAAGCTGGAGCCTGATTTTTATAAGAAGAAGGACATACATATCCACATTCCTGAGGGGGCAACGCCCAAGGATGGGCCCTCCGCAGGCGTAACGATGGCAACGGCAATCATTTCCGCGCTGATGGGAAGAAAGGTGCGTAATGATGTTGCCATGACAGGGGAAATTACGATTCGCGGCAGAGTGCTGCCCATTGGCGGTTTGCAGGAAAAGGTGCTTGCGGCGAAAAAGGTCGGTATTAAAACCGTGATTTTGCCTAAGGAAAACAAAAAGGATTTAGATGAAATTATGGACGAAATCAAGGACGGGATGCAGTTCGTTCTGGCAGAAACCATGGAGGATGTATTGCAGACGGCATTGGTGAAGGGAGAAAAAGACGCATGAAGGTAAAGCAATGTGATTTGAAATATATCGGGACGAATTTTTCGCATTATCCTATGGATGGCAAGCCTGAGATTGCCTTTGCCGGAAAATCCAATGTCGGAAAATCTACTCTTATCAATGCGATTCTGGGCAGAAAGGCACTGGCAAGAACCAGCTCTCAGCCCGGAAAAACACGCACCATCAATTTTTATGGTGTGAATGATATGATGTATGTGGTTGACCTGCCGGGCTATGGCTATGCGAAGGTGCCGAAATCCGAGGTGGCAAAATGGGGGCAGATGATGGAGGAGTATCTGACACGCAGAGAGGAGCTGCGTGCGATTATCCTGCTGATTGATATTCGCCATGAGCCTGGGAAGAATGATATTATGATGTATGACTGGCTGAAGCATTTCGGCTTTGATATCATCATTGCGGCAACAAAATCCGATAAGCTGAACCGCAGCCAGATTCCAAAGCAGCTTGCGGTGATTCGAAAAACGCTGAAATTACAGCCGCAGGATGTGCTGATTCCCTTCTCCGGTGAGAAGAAAACGGGCGTGGAGGAGCTCTGGGCGGAGATTGAAAAATTTCTCCCCGGCGGCGAAAAGGCGGCGGGATTTGAAACGGAAGCAGAAGAATAATGCAGTCATAAAAAAAGAGTCGCTTGCGACTCTTTTTTATTGCGAAAATATTCTGCGATTCTTTAGAAAACCTTAAACATTGCTGAAAAAAAGTCTAAAACTTCTCTGCTATGATACAGACAGGTGAAAAAATCAAATATAGGAGGCGTTTTTTATGACAAATAAAAAGAATCGGTTTTTTACATTGGTATTTTCCTGCTGCCCCGGCGCGGGGGAGATGTACATGGGGCTGTATCGGCAGGGGGTCAGCCTGATGGGTCTGTTTTTTGGTACGATTGCCTTAGCGGCATGGTTGGACTTTGAGGAATTGATCTTCTTTATCTGCCCGATTGTATGGTGCTACAGCTTTTTCCACACGCATAATCTGCGGCGCATGACGGAGGAGGAATTTGCGGCAGTTGAAGACAAATTTATTTTTGCGGATTATGTAAATTTGGACAGAGAATGGAAATGCAGTCCCAAGCACCGCCGCGTGTTCGGCTTTGTATTGCTCCTGATTGCGCTTTCCGAACTGTGGAAGCAGGCAATGTACCTGATGGAGCGGTTTTTCTATATCCCTGATTTTGCATGGGCACTCAGCTATACGATTCCGCAGATTGTGGTTGCCGTTGTAATTCTGGTTGTGGCACTGCGCCTGATGCGTGAGCCGAAGGATGAGGAAACCGAAGATACAGATACAGATGAGGAAGCAGAAGAAGCGGATGAGCAGGAAATCGCAGAAGCCATTGTGGAAGAAGAAAACAAAGAGCTGTAAGCATAGCACCTATAAAAGCGGAGGAAACCTCAAAAAAGGGTTTCTTCCGTTTTTTAATACAATCTGAACGGGCGCAGATGGCATATTTCTCGCGGAAAACGAATAAATTCCAAGTATACCGAAGCAGAAACACTTCGGACAGCATTCCGATATTTTCAAAAAAGGAGGGAAAGGAAATGGAGACGTTTCATAAGTGCGCCATCAATGACTTTGCATGGCGTTCCGGAGCCTGATTGGATTATTGGAGCTTGGGTCGAAAGAGAGGCGTATATAGCGGGAATAGGAGTGCTCTGTTTTTTGCATACAGTGTTAAGAAAACGTAAAAATTTTTTGTGCAATATAACAATATCGGTAAAAAGTGAATTTTGTCGTTGTTTTTATAAAAACATCGAAAAATGTTGATTTCTCAATGTTTAAGTGGATTTCTGTTTATCCGCTGAACGAAATAAATTCACGTTTTCTTAACGGACAGATGTCTTTTTATTGATGTCGAAGTGCATAAAAAACAGATGAAATCAACGGTTTTAATAGATATAACATATAAAAAGTTATGTTAAAAATGGAAAAAAATTGAAAATTATCAAAAAATATCTTGCGTTATAGTCATTTTTTATGTATCATATAGGTGTGTTCCGAATGGAATGATGTATGAGTATTTTTGAAAAACAGAAACGCGCGCAACTCTGATTTCGATGCTGATGCAAAAAAGGAAGATCATCTTTTTTAAAAGAAAAGAGGAGGGAAGTAGGTATGTTAGAAACTTTTAACGCTTTTGTAACAAAAATCAATGGCTTTGTGTGGGGGCCTGTCATGCTGATCCTGTTGGTAGGTACACACGTTTATCTGACATTCAGAACAAGAATCATTCAGAGAAAAACCATTACAGCGATTAAGCTTTCCGTTACACCGGATTCGGAGGCAAGCGGTGACGTATCGGGCTTCGGTGCGCTGGCAACAGCACTTGCGGCTACCATTGGTACCGGTAATATCGTAGGTGTTGCAACTGCAATCGGCGCAGGCGGCCCCGGTGCTGTGTTCTGGATGTGGCTTACAGGTCTGTTTGGTATGGCAACAAAATTCGGTGAAGCAACTCTGGCAGTTAAATACCGTGTAAAAGCAGCCGATGGCTCTTTCATCGGTGGTCCCATGTACGCTCTGGAAAGAGGTATGGGTCAGAAGTGGCTGGGCGTTCTCTTTGCAATCCTTACAGGTATTGCCTGCTTCGGCATTGGTAATATGACACAGGGCAACTCTATCGCAGAATCCGTAAGCGGTACATTTGGTGTTCCAAAGGTTATCACAGGTATTATTTTAATGATTGCTACAGGTCTGGTAATTCTGGGCGGCGTTAAGTCCATCTCCAAAGTATGTGAAAAGCTGATTCCCCTGATGGCTGGTCTGTATATCTTAGGTTGTCTGGTTATTTGTGTCATCAATGGCGCATATATTCCGGCAGCATTCTCCGCAATTATTCATGGCGCATTCAATCCTCAGGCAGTCGGCGGCGGCTTTGTTGGTGCAACGGTAGTAGCGTGTATCCGTGCCGGTGTATCTCGTGGTCTGTTCACAAATGAATCCGGTCTGGGTTCTGCTCCTATCGTAGACGCATGTGCAGCAACAAGAAATACCTCCAGACAGGCGCTGATTTCCATGTCTGGCGTATTTTGGGATACAATCGTAGTTTGCTTGCTGACAGGTCTGGTTCTGGTATCCTCCATCATTAAAGACCCCGTAGGTATGGAAGGTCTGGTAGGTGCGCAGATGACAGCAGGTGCCTTCAATGCGATTCCCGTAATCGGTCCCGCAGTTCTGACATTCGGTCTGCTGACATTCGCTTGGTCCACAATTCTGGGTTGGTCCTACTATGGTGAAAGATGTTGGGTATATCTGGTAGGTGTTAAGTCCATCATGCCTTTCCGTGTTGTTTGGACATTTGTTGTACTGGTAGGCTGTGTAGCTGCACTGGATGTAGTTTGGAACATTGCTGACGTACTGAACGCTTGTATGGCATTCCCCAACTGCGTAGCTTTGATTGGTCTGAGCGGTGTTATCGCTTCCGAAACAAAGAAATATGTATGGGATAAGAATGCAGAAATGGGTGGTCTGATGAAATGGATGGATGACGTTGCTCCTCAGCTGGACAAATAATCTTCCTTTCAGGAAAGAATCCAATTTCATATTGAGCATGACCCACGTATAAAATTCACACCCTCTGTGCGAAAGCGCAGGGGGTGTTCTTTTGCTTGTGGACAGATGCATGCGATAAAAAATAGTTTATTAGCATGAATATTATAATGCATAAACTGGAAGAAAATAACATTTCTGATAGAAATATGGAAGAGGATTTGTTGTTTATTTTGCACAAATTGGTAATTGGAAAAAAATTACAAATTTAGAAAAAAAGAAGAAATGTCAAAAGTCGATGGAAGATGCAGTTTTTTTGTGCAATTTAACAGGTGGAATCAATATCCGGATGGACTGTTTGTGTCAAACTGCATTGTTTTATGGGAAGGACATTTGTCTGCTACGTGTTTTTGCGTGTTGTAAAATTGTTATATAAAATTGTGCTATTTCATGGTTTATATATGCAAAATGCACATAAAGAC
>OIAX01000365.1_pt1 | contig 17946 bp, 10 predicted proteins | sample 1580821 | NCBI WGS metagenome assembly OIAX01 (sample SAMEA3882524, study PRJEB24775) | human gut metagenome | biome: human-associated habitat; feature: intestine environment; material: feces | place: Netherlands | collected 2009/2010 | reverse complement strand
GCATATAATCACCGCTGCCGCCAATACCATTCATCATCGTGCAGCCCATAACATGCGTTGAATTAGCCTGCCCGTAGATATCAAATTCCAACGGCGTATTCATGGCAATAACTCCCAAACGCCTGATAACCTCGGGGTGATTACTGATATCAAGCGGTCTTAAAACAATACTCTTATGATACAAATCAGGATCTTCCTTGTACATCTCCCAAACCGAAGGCGAAGGAGTGAACGCGCAGCCGGAGGCTTTAGCGATCTTGCCCAGCTTGATCAGACGGAATACAGAATCCTGTAAAATCTCGGAATACATTTCCAGATTTTCAAATCTGGATTTGGCCAGTCCTAAAAGAACCGCATTGGCAATACTGCCGACACCGGACTGCAAGGGCAGCATTTTCTCCGGCAAACGTCCCATCTTTTGTTCATACTCTAAAAATTCCACCAAATTCTCAGCAATTTTGATGCTTGCTGCATCAGGAGCAGTCAAGTCACGCACATGATCCAGAATATCAGACTCCACGATACAATCGATACGATCGATACCGCATTCTACATAAGGTTTACCTATCCTGTCCCCCGCATGATAAATTGGAATCTCAGTTCTATTTGGCGGGATCGCCGGAATATAGATATCATGCATACCTTCCAGATTCAAAGGAATCGAAGTATTGACTTCGATAATGATTTTCTTCGCATGCTTCACAAAAATCGGCGCATTACCAACACCAGGACCTAAAATAATATTGCCTTCTGCAGTAATTGCCGTAGCTTCAATAATAGCTACATCTACATCACCAAAAAAACCATAATCTACCTGCTGTCCGAAATGGCTCAAATGTTGGTCCACATATTCAATCTTGCCTTCATTGATGCCCTTTTTCATGCTTTTGTTGGACGCGGCATAATACGGCATCCTGCCTTTTATCGCGCCAACTGCCGCCAACTCCTCTTCAATTTCCGGACCAACAGAAGCGCCGCTCCAGATATTGATACGGCAGCGTTTACCTTCTTTGATAGCTTTGGCTAAAGCTATCGTTGTTTTTTTAGGATAGCCGGATGGGGTAAAACCACTGACGCCCACATTCATTCCATCAGTAATCAGCGCCGCAGCTTCTTCCGGAGTAACGATTTTGTCAAACAACTGCGGATTTCTTAATCTCGTGCTGTCTAACATTTTCATCCCTTCTTTCCCAGATTTAAATTTCTCATACACCTTTCTTCACTTTCAGTATAATTCCGGAAACTTATAACGTAAAATACCAAAAAGCAATAGAAAATATTAATTTATTTGATATGTTTAAATTTGGTTTTCGAGTTTAAAATTACACTTTTCTTTATTTCTATTCATAAAATTCAATTGATGTAATATTACTTTTATAAAAAATTCATTCTAACAACATTTGCCATTTTCATTGACAATATCTATCTTTAAACATCAAAATAATTGATATAATTTATAAGTTTTATTTATATGCTTATCTAAAGTTATAAAAATTTTTTCAGAAAAAGATAGGTTTAAGCTGCTTTATCATCTATAATGTAGTTAAACGATAAACAAACTACAGTTAGCTTAAACTTAAATCTATATTGCCAGTAACAGGAGGAGAGCAGACTATGGACATGGAATATTACCGCAATTTTATTGCCATCGTCGAAGCAGGAAGTCTTTCAGCGGCATCCAAGCGCGTACACGTTGCCCAGCCGGCCCTCAGTAATCAACTGAAGCTGCTGCAGAAAAAATTCGGCACTCAGCTAGTCAATATCCGTCGCGGCGTACATAATATAGAATTGACCAATGCCGGCTGCATTCTTTATAACAAAGCTAAATATCTCTGTTCGCTGGAAGATGATACCCAACGGGAAATATCGGACTGCGTCAACGGCTATACAGGTACTCTGCGAGTCAGCCTGTCGCCTTCGATGTCGATTTCCTTTATTCAAACTTACCTCAGCAAATTTTCCAAAGAATATCCGCAGATCAACTATGAGTTGTACGAAGTTTCCATCTTGGAACAAATCAATCAGATGCTGACCGGGAAAACGGAGATCGGCGTTGCCAATGCTCCGCTGACACAGGAAAGCCGGTTTGATACTATCTATACCAAGCAGGAGCGCCTTGTTGCAGTAATGCACAAAGACAATCCCTGGCTGCCGGCAGACGACAAAGCTCTGCTTTTGGCACATATGGAAGATATGCCCATCTGCCTGTCACGCGGCTGTTCGACTTTATTTTTAAACGTTTGTTCCGATTCCATGATCTTCCCGCAGATCCTGAGCATTAATTCTACTAAACTGTCTACAATAGCCTGGGCAAAAGAAAATGCCGGCATCGCCGTCGTACCGGCTTCACCGGGTGAAATTTTTGACAACGATCTGATTTGCAAGATCATCCGCGATGACAGACTATTCCTGAATAAAACGCTATCTATTGTTAAAGGACGTCCACTTTCCAATGTCGCCCAACTGTTTTTAAACTATTTTTCACAGCATTCCTAAGCTTCAAAAATTGTTTAAGAAGGTGAAATTATGATTACCATTACCAACAAAACCGACTGCTGCGGCTGCGGAGCCTGTGCCAGTCGCTGCGTGACCTCCTGCATCACTATGGCACCAGACGAAGAAGGCTTCAATTATCCGCTGGTCGATACTGACAAATGTATCCACTGCGGTTTGTGTGAACGCGTTTGTCCTCTGCTGCACAAACCTCAACCTCATGAGATTTTAGCTGTTATCGGCTGTAAAAATAAAAACGAAGCCGTTCGCTTTGTCAGCTCCAGCGGCGGTTTTTTCTCCCTCGCTGCCGAAAAAATCCTGGGACGTCAGGGGACAGTCTTCGGGGCGGCCTTTGACGACAACTGGCACGTTAGACATATCGCTGTCACAAGCGGCAATGCAATGAATAAATTACGCGGTTCCAAATATGTACAAAGCGATATCAGCACTACCTACCATGACGCCGAAAAACTGCTTCAGGCAGGCCATACTGTTTTATTCAGCGGTACGCCGTGCCAGATCGGAGGCTTGAAAGGATATCTGCGTAAAGACTATGAAAGGCTTTATACCATTGACGTAGTCTGCCATGGGGTTCCCAGTCCCAAAGTCTACCAGAAACGACTGGACGAAGTCACCGAGCTTTCGTCATCACCGGTAATAAAAGTCAATTTCCGCGATAAAACTCCCGGTTGGAAACGCTTTAATATCGTTTTTCAAACTGAAAACCATATCTTTGCAACACATAAACGCCGCGGTCCATATATGCGTTTATTCCTGAATAATGTCAGTACTCGCCCTTCCTGTTCCGACTGCGCTTTTAACAATAAACACAGCCTGGCTGATCTGACGATAGCCGACTATTGGGGCGTCAATAAGCATTTCCCGCTTTTTGATGACGATAAGGGTGTTACGCTGGTCCTCGTCAATACAGAAAAAGGCGCCGGACTTTTTGCAGATTGCCAAAGCGAGCTGGAATGCCAGCAAACAGACTTTAAGCGCGGCGCCGAATACAACGCCGCTTTGTCCCAAAAAATGACACCCCATCCTTCCCGACAATTGTTCTTTGCTGAGTTGGATCACAAAAGCCTTTCTGCCTTAGCCAACGAAATATTAGGTACTGCTGAAAATTAAAACAAACTCCCTGGGCAAATATGTCCAGGGAGTTTGTTTTAATTGTAATAATCACCACAATATTTGTTTCACTTTATTATATTTTTATATTATAATTAGTTTATAAAAGTTTTCCTTCAATTATAAAGGATACGGAAGGTATTTATAATGAATTCCGAAAGAAACGTCCTCAAACTTATCAACGATATCAGTAATCTAACATTATTCGTCGTAGATCAGTCAACTCTGCAGATACTTTACTGCAATCAGACTGCTGCAAAAGCAGGTTTCAGGAGAGGTGTATTCTATCATCCTGACACTCTCAGCTTTGATGCCGTCAATTTTCATCAGGGTGATTATCAGTATTTTGCTGAAAAATCTATTTTAGGAAGCAACGTAGATGTCCGAGTGAAAAGAACTCTTTGGGACGATGAGGGCAGACAGATTCCTGCCTTAGCAATCTCTGTCACACCTCATATTTTTGCCGGCGAAGTCAAGATCAGGCACGACCATTCCAAAGATCTCCTGCAGGGCATCGATGTTCTCTTTGACGAATATGTAGTTATTGATCTTGTCGACGACCGTTATATTTCTCCGAAGCTCGGCCCTTGTGCTTCGGCATTTCCTCATGCCGGCGACTTTACTCAGGCCAATGATCTTTACGGTAAAATGCTTATCCATCCTGAAGACCGGCAGAAATTCTGGGAACTGACTTCAACAAAGAGCCTGCGTCAGAATATGCCGCAGGAAAATATGCATATCGTTGGCGAACTGCGCCGTCTTGTTGCGCCAGATAGTTTTGAATGGATTGAAACTCATCTAGTATCTACTATTGATGCTCAAACCGGGCACCTGAAAGTATTATGGTGCTACCGCAATATTGAAAAACAAAAACAATTTGAGTTGAGCCAACGCGAACAGACCGCCTGGATCGCTCAGTTAAGTGAAGAATATTATGCAGTTTACCTTGTTAATCTAAGTAATAACACTTTACGCGGCCTGCGTGTGCCAGAACAGTTCAAAAAAATCGTACATATGGAAGAATGCTATGATAAACAGTTTTCTATGTATGTAAACGAATTTGTAGACCCTAAATGGCAGCAGACACTCTTAAAAATTACCAACAGCACCTACATCATTGACCAGTTTGCCAACGATAATAACCGGATTGAGCATATTTTTAAAAATAAGCAGGGGTTTTGGCTCAGTGTCAAGATCATTCCGGCACCAGGCTACTCTGACGCTTATCCTTATGCGGTACTGGCCTTTGAAGACCTGACCCAGAAAGTCGAACATTCACTCAGTGAAAAAACTGCCAAAATGGCAGTTGCGCATATGTATGCACTGGCAATCAGCGTCGATATGGAGCATCAGGGTTATAACTGTATCCATTATTCGGAAGAGATACTCTCGCTGCAAAAACGTGGCCGTTACCTTGATTTCTATGCCCAATTCCACCAACAGCTGCTGGACAGTGATAAAGCGCTTCTGTCAGGCATCTTTGATGCCAAACTTTACAGCAGACAAACCTATGCCGAAGGTGAGATGCGTATTTGGGATAAAAACAAAAAACTGCACTATTATACCTATTACAGTACCAGGATATCTACAATCGAAGGCGAAAAAATCATGCTGCTGCTGCGTAACATCGACGATAAAAAACAGCAGGAACATGAACTTGCATTACTCAGCGCCGACAGAATGCGCCATCATAATATCGCCAATGCGCTGGCTGAAATGTACTATGCAGTCTATTATGTCGACCTGCAGGAACATAGATTTTATATTCTGCGGCTTACCGAAATCATCACTGCCAATATGCTGAAAGGATTAGAAGATCATACCGAAGCCTGGACTACCTTCGTCAATAATTTTGTTCATGTGAAATTCCGCAAACAGTTATCAGAGGCTTTTGCTTTAGAAAATATTTATACAACATTGACTCAAAACAATAAAAACTCTGTCGAAATAGAGTTGCTGCGGCGTTTTGCCAACGACAAATACGAATGGGTACGTCTGGAAGCTCAGGCCATTAAAAATACCGAAGGAACTATCACAGGCTGCGTTATCGCTTTCCGGAATATCCATACACAAAAACTGGCCTACGAAAGACAACAGCAGGCATTAAAAGCTGCCCTGCTTTCTGCCGAAAAGGCCAATACCGCCAAAAGCGCTTTTTTGTCAAATATGAGTCACGATATCCGTACTCCAATGAACGCCATCATCGGTATGACTACAATCGCGCAGCAATACCTGCACGACCCTGTTCGTATTAACAGCTGCCTCAGCAAAATCGAGCTGGCTTCCAATCATCTTTTAGAGCTCATAAATGATATCCTCGATATGTCTAAAATCGAAAGCGGCAAATTATCTCTTAAGGAATCGCCGCTCAATCTGGCTGAGCTTATTCACAATCTGATCTCACTCATCAATCCACAGTTAAAAGAACACCAGCACGAACTGCATGTAGAGACATATAATATCAGTGACGAATATCTGCTGGGTGACACTGTACGCCTTAATCAAATCTTCACTAATATCCTCAGCAATTCTATCAAATTTACGCCTCGAGGAGGAAAGCTCAAACTCGAGATCAAGCAATTAACGCTGGCGCCAACAGGGTATGGACACTTTCGTTTTGTTTTCAGCGATAACGGCATTGGCATGGACCAGGAATTTCTGCCGCACCTGTTCACTCCCTTCGAACGTTCCCAAACCTCAAATACTGATAGTATTGAAGGCACAGGCCTGGGTATGGCTATCACTAAAAATATTGTTGATTTGATGGGTGGTACTATTGAAGTCACCAGTGCTGCAGGCTCTGGAACCACCTTTACAGTCACCCTGCCACTGAAGCTGGCTGACAAGCAGCCCGTCCCGGTTTCTGCCATTCATTCCGAACTGCAGGCCCTGGTCATCGACCATGATCAAACTTATGCCTCTAATATCCTGCAGCAGCTACAGCAACTGCAAATTACCGGTCAAGCAGTACACAGTCTTAAAGAAGCAAATAACAAACTAGCAGCTGCCATAAAAACAAGCAGTGACTATACGACAGCCATCATAGTCTATAACCCACAGCTGGATCTGGAAGCAATGTTAAACGGATTACGCCAACTGTCATCAACATTAAAGATAGCTTTGGCAATCACCTTCTCCGATCTCAGCCAGACCATTAAAGACTATTCTTTTGACGCACTCCTGATTCTGCCTCTGTTTGCTACTAACCTTGCACAGGTACTCAACAAAATGCATCAGACAAACACAACCAGAACACAGCATCTGCTGCCATCTGCTGCTAATGAACCTAACTGCAGCGGCAAGCGGATACTTCTTGTTGAAGACAATCCGCTCAATATGGAAATCGCCTGTGAGTTGATCGGTATGACCGGTGCCATGATAGAAGAGGCCACTGACGGTGCTGCAGCACTGACAAAAATTGCTCAGGCACCTGAAAACCATTACGATCTTGTTTTCATGGATGTGCAAATGCCTAAACTCAATGGGTACGATGCAACCAAAGCAATCCGCAAACTATCACGCAAGGATGTAAAGAGCCTACCGATCGTTGCTATGACTGCCAATGCCTTCCTGGATGACATCAAAAAAGAACGTGAAGCAGGAATGAATGCTCATATTACCAAACCGTTTCATCTGGAAGAATTATTTGCCGTCATCAGCGAATGGCTGCAATGCAAATAATTATCATAAAAAAGGCTGCCGCAATTAAAAACTGCGGCAGCCTTTCGTATTTTGTTTACATCACTTCTACTCTTTTTTGTTTCAAAACCTTCAGCAACAAAGCCAGATCCTCAATGTCGTAACCGTCATTATTTACTTCCGGTACAACATGTCCCTGTAAAACACTGCCAAGCAGCGTATCTACACTGCACTTAAAGAAATGAGCCAAACGTAGCAATACCCTCAGACTGACACTGACGCGGCCGTGCTCAAGGTTGCTCATATGCGTCTGCGAAACATCTAAACGCTGAGCAAGTTCACTTTGACTGATACCGTGTCTGATACGCATTAACCTGATATTCTTACCAATTTCCTTATAATCGGGATTCATAAAGATACCTCCTTCATCACCTGTTACTAAATAAATTTATTTTTGCGCCGATTCTGTTCCTGGCGGCAGATCGCTGATAAGTTCAGCCGGATCTACCTCAAGTGCCTGTGCGATAAGAAAAAACACTTCCAAACCGCATCTGGCAGCACCACGTTCTATTTTTGATATATAGGAACGGGTCAAACCGGCTTTAATAGACAATGCTTCCTGACTTAAACCTTTCAGTCTTCTGTAATATAAAATATTTAAGCCTATACTTCTATATTTCTCAGCAAACATGACTTTTTTCACCTTAACAATTAAACTTTTATAGATATTGGTTTTATACTTATTATCTTACAAAAAAAATGCATTTGCTGTATAAAATACAGCACATACGTGCACTATATTACTCATTTATACAAAATAAAATTATACATGCAAAGAAATTATATGTCTTTAAATATGTAAATGCACTTAAAATTAATGAATTTTATTATTTTTTATATTTCAAATATTTTGCTATTTATATGAAATAATTATATATTTTATATAAAATTACGGCTTGTTATAGCTATAGTTCTACTTATTAGTACTCACCGTACAAATAAGTGGTTTTCAGAAAAGCAATATGCGAATTACTTTTCTTCGTTATTCTATTCGTCCTGATCTTCGGTATCACTATCAGAAGACATACTCAAATCAGTATCGTTACCACCAGCCAGATTATCCATCTGACTACCTTGCACATCGCCTGTATCGGAACTGCGAGAATTACTGTCAGCTTGTTCTTCCTGACCGGCACCAGCTAAAATATTCTCAAAACCAGTACTAAAACTGCTGCCAGAACCACTTGCATTCAGGCTGTCATCACTGTTATGTATTTCAATTGTTCCGACACCAATATTTGTGTTTTCACCACTTGGATTTATTATTACAGGGGTATGCAGCTCAGAAGTTACAGCAGAGCTGCTGCTATGATAATTATCCTCAAATTCAGGCAGTTTAGTAATATCATGCTCATCTTCAGGCAGTTCTGGTGGATCAGGCGGTAGTGGCGGTGCCGGAAAGATATCTGCATAAGCCTTGCCAACACCTTTGTCGTTATACTTAGAAATATCGTAAGTATTGCCATCTTTATCGGTCGTCGCATAAACAGCTTTATCAGAAACAATTGCACCTGGTCCCCATCCTACTATCCCACCACAATACTGTGCATTACCGGCTGTAGCAATGACCTGCCCTAAATTCAGTGCATTCTCTACTATCCCTTCAACAGAATTACCAATAATTCCGCCTACCTGGTCCCTGCCTTGGACTGTACCTGTATTTAACACATTATCAATGCTTTTAGAAGATGTACCTACTCCTATAATCCCACCAACACTATTACCGCTACCGCTAACAGCACCACTGTTTTCAGCCCTACTGACAGATACACATCCAATACCGGCACTGGGAGGTCCTGACATAGACACGCCGCCCCCCATACCAACAATACCGCCTACTGCTGTTCTTCCTGTTATTGTCCCTGAATTATTGGTATTCTCTAAAAGCATATCATCATCACAATAATAATATCCTAAAATTCCCCCCACACTATCTAATCCGCTAATGTTACCATTGTTGATGGCATCGACAATTATTTGTCCAGAAGCATTACAGCCAATAACACCGCCGACATAACTATAACCTTTTACTGTACCTTCATTTTTTAATTCACTGACATAGTTGGAACCTTCAGCATCATTATAACCTAGTACACCACCAATATAATAGCTTGAACCAACACTCACACCATCGGTTACAAAAACACTTCCTTTATTAAGCGCTTTGCTCACAGTTCCGTTATTTTCACCAATAGCTCCGCCTACTTCACGAGCTCCGCCTACAAAACCTCTATTTTCAATATTATATACATAACCATTTACTTTATTTTGTCCACAAATCCCGCCGACAAGTTCATTTCCCTTAATACTTCCATCATTGATACCGTCAGAGATATTCCCATTATTCTGTCCAACAATTCCTCCAACAGTACTATTGCCACTAACAGAAGCATAGTTATGGACACTATTTATAATACCTGTATTAGCTCCGGCAATACCACCTACAGCACTATTATTTCCAGCATCAATTTTTCCTTTTAGTAAAATTCCATCAATAGTACCTGTAGAAGTATTTTGTCCAGCAATACCACCTATCCCAACACCGCCGCCAGTCAAATCAATTTCTGCATCTACATTTTTAACACTTCCAGCATTATAGCCAACTATGCCGCCGGAATAACCGCCGCTAGTATTATTTACTGTTATATCAACTTCAGCATTCTTTATTATTCCTGCATTAATGCCAACAATACCTCCGGTATATTTACTTGTTCCTGAAACAATACCACTTACTGCAACATTTTCAATTAACCCGTTATTCTGACCTACAACTGCTCCAACAGCCTGGTATCCACTAATATTACAATTGGATAAAGTAAGATTTCTGATTACACTGCCACTTGCAGTTTGTCCGAACAACCCTTTGTAGCTTCCATTTCCACCATTTACAGTTACATTTTTTATCTCATTCTCCAGACCGTCAAAGGTTCCCTTAAACGTACTGTCAGCGCTGATGGGTATAAAACTATTAATGCTGCTAGCATCAATATCATTTTTTAAAGCATAATTGCCGCTTAGATTAGTATTAATGTCCTGCAGCTGCTCAGCATTTGTCACCCACATATAACCTTTTACACTCTGAGCTCCGCCATTGATATCAAAATTTTTATCCTTACCTGCATAACCGTTAGCATCATGAGCGGTATACCCCAACACAACGTTACCATTGGCAAAATCTCCGTTAATAACAGCATTGCTGCCGTCAAAATCATCTCCGCCCAATTTTATATTATCAGTATCTAAAACGATACGGCTGCCCTCAAAACGCAGTGTGTCTGCTTCCAGTTTACCCATATTGACAAGCTCAGCAGTTCCCGCTATCCCAAAATCACTGATACCAGCGCTGTTTTTAAAATTTTGTAAAGCTGTATCGACATCAGATAAGCTCTTAGTAGAAGCCGTCAGCGAACCAACATTTACCTGTGCCGTTTTACCAAACAAAATCCCATTGGGATTGATCAAAAAAACATGTACCCCTTGTCCATTCAAAGCGCCAAAAATCTCACTGCCCTGTCTGCCGGTAACATAATTCAAAATAGCGTTCATATTCTTAAAATTTACCGTTTCTCCAGCAGCAACATTAAAACTATCCCACTTTACCGACACGTTGCCTGTACCGGTAATATCCATCTGATTACCGCTGGACGTATAACTGCCGTTACCAGTAACTACCGTCCCACCCTGTGGCAATCCCCATGCGCAATTAGAAAAAGCCAAAGTGCTAACTACTATAGCGACCGTTGTTTTCCCTAGTCTCTGCCTGTTTTTCATCTTAATCCGCTCTTTTCCGCTCACGATATTCTTAAAACAATTTGTATAACCTGAACCATAACCTGCCGTTTTTATCTTCCGCCTCACTGCGATAAGATTCACCCTTTATCTTGCGTGCATAATCCAGTCTTGCGTACAAGCTGCGATCCAAGCTATAAACTGCGCCAATACCCCAACCTGCCAGCCTGCGATGCGGATCGGAGGTATCTTCGTCCTTTCGTGCCAAAACCTCACCTACGTCAGCAAACAACGTCATACTCATACCTTTGACCGGAGTTTGATACCTTAATTCTGCCGTTGCCTGATAACCGCTGTCACCGCCTGCTTCACCCTGCGGATAGGCTCGCACCGCATCAGCACCCCCCAGATAAAACTGTTCACTGCTATCTAGATTGCGGTTTGCTAGCTGTCCATGTGCAAAAACATAGAACTGTGTCACTTTACTTAATTTACTGACATGATTAACATCAAAATTAAAGCGGCTAAAGCCGCCTTCCGTCCTGCTGAATTCATCAGCAGCCTGAGCTTCCCCGCTGCGCAGCTTTAAATTACCGGCACGTAAGACAGCACTGTAACCACTATAACTAACAGCACTTTGCAGACTTCCAGTCAGTCCAAGATGAAACACATCACTGCTTTTACGTGCCGTATAATCAAAAACACGCAGTTCATCATTCAAACGGTTATGCTCATAGCCGTAAATCAACCGTAAATTTCCGGATTTCCTGCCGCTTAAAGGCTGCGAACCATATAGGCTCACCGTTTTAGCCGTTCCTACAGCACCTGCCTGCGTAAAATAATCCCCTAAAGTATAATCCGACTCCGCGCAGCTGATACCTAAACGACCTCCCGTTCTATTAACCGCTGTTTCATAGCCTAAATTATAATTTTTCATCTTCTCATTACTAAGCATCCCGCCAATAACAAGCCTGTCCCCGCTGCGCAGCGGCTCATTAACAATGACCTGCATTCCGTAACGGTAACGTCCCGAATATTTACCGCCATAATTGTCAGTATAAACAGCGCCTTCCACAATTGGCGAGGCCCCTAAAACAATTGTTAAACTGCTGCTGCCAATCTTATCACCAGGCTCTAAAATACCTTTGGCCTGCACACCGGGCAATGCATTCAGATTATTCAGCGTCATTTCTAAAATATCACTGCGTAACTGCATCCCAGCATATAAATTTTTTAAAAACCCTTCCACAAAACGATCTTCAAGACTTGTAGAATTTTTCACTCTTAACTTATCCAATATCCCAGGAAAAACCTTAATTGTCACAATACCAGCCACAATATCCTGCCGAGGTAAAAATGCAGTTGCCACAGGATATCCCTGTTTTCTGTAATAGACAGATAAAGCTTTCGTCAACTGCTGCAAATCGTTAACAGCCAAATTGCGTCCACTGTATTTTTCCAAAAGTGCCTTGGGGGGGGGCAAACACTCCTCTATTCCACTAACATCAAGTTGGAATCTTTTAACATACACCATCGACTGCGATTTTTCCGCATGTTCCGAAATATCATCTTTATGTACAACGACACGCTGATTATTAAGCATATTATCAGACATCCCATTATGCTGGACGTCACTGCTTGGAAGCTGGTTAGCAGCATAACATCCGATAGTCTGAGACAAGAAATAAAGCATAATTACAACTTCTTTTTTCACCCCTGTCCATCTCCCCACTCTTCCAGTCATAATAATACCTATTATAAATTTTAGTTTCTATTTTAATCTATTATCCTACTAATGATTCAAAAAAGCAATTATTTCGAATAATAATATTAAAAATAATTAAATTATATGTATTTTATTATACATTTATTAGAATTTATATTTTAATCAAAAGACTATCAGAGATTATGTGCTGATTCTATTTATTTTAACTGCAGGCTTTTCTGATTTATGCTGCAAGCTTCTATTGCCCGTTCCAAATCGTTTGTCAATTTCTATAATCACTTACTAAAAGCTAACAAACCACTATAAAAAAACTAATATATTTTTATACTATAAAACCATAACAAAATATAGAAAATTTCTATTATTAATGATACAATATTTATATTATAACAAATTATTTTAATCTTATTGCAGTAAAAATTAGGTAATTATGGGCGAGGTATATATATGAATACCAAGATCAAACAAACAATAGCTTTATTTTTTACAGTCATGTTATTGTTTGTTCTGGTGCTGCCACCACTATCCGCAGCCGCAGATGCAAGTCCTATTAAAGTAGGCTATTATGAGGACGGCGACTATATGTCCAAAAGTCAAAGCGGAGAATATAGCGGATATAATATTGAATATCTACAAAAAATTTCCAAACAATCAGGACTTCCTTTCGAAATGGTTGATATTGCAAGCTGGAATGCTGCATATGATATGCTGGTTAAAGGTGAAATCGATCTGCTGCCGGCAGTTTATCATTCAGAACAGCGGGCAGAGGAAATTTTCTTTTCCGGCCAACCAATGTGCAGTATTTATACTACCCTAAACGTTCGTATGAATGATCCACGCTATGATTATGAAGATTTTAAAGCTTTCCAGGGCATGAATGTCGGCATTATCCGCGGCGGAGTAGACGGCGAAAGGTTTAAAAGTTTTTGCCGTGAGCATAATCTTGTTTTAAATATTATTGATTATGACGAAACAAGTGTACTTTTAGAGGCACTTGATAATGGTACACTGGACGGTGTTGCTATTACCCACCTTGGAAAAAACAGTACTTTCCGCAGTGTAGCCCAGTTTTCTCCCAGTCCTTTATATTTTGCCGTAACCAAGACAAATCCCGAGTTACTGTCTGAAATCAACAAGGCCATGAATAATATTCTATTGGCTAATCCTGGTTACAGCCGGGATTTGTATGATAAGTATCTTGCCCCGAGTGTTAACCAAAAGCCTGTTTTTACTAAAGAAGAACTCCAATATATAAAACAGGCTGCACCGATATTAGTATCTTATGACCCTTCTTTTGCACCTTTAACATACCAGAGTAAAAAAAGCGGGCAAATTACTGGCGTAACTGCAGATATTTTTGAATTTATTGCCAAAAACAGCGGTCTGCGTTTTGAATTTGAAGCACATAATCAAACTGAAGCTCTGCAACTTTTACAGCAGGGGAAAATATCTGCTTTGGCTTTATCTGACGGTGATTACCTTTGGGACGGTAGAAACAATATCAATTCCACACTTTATTATCTACGTGCACCTACCTCAATGATCACCAGATACGATTCAGATAAATTGGAAGTAATTGCTTTGCCTCAAGGGTATCAGCTTTCTGAAGCTATCAAGGCAGCAAATCCACATTATACCTTCAAATACTATCCTTCTATCGAAGACTGTCTTAACGCAGTTTTGCACAATAAGGCTGATGCTGCCTGTACAAACACTCATGTTGCTGGCGCTTATCTAAGCAGATCAGCTTACCAGGGTATGCGCACTATAACCTTAGCTCAGCCAATCAATGAAATGTGTGTAGGATTATCTGCGTCGGGCGATCCGAAGTTGTTTTCGATCATTAATAAGTGTATCCAATATCTTCCTACAGAGCAGGTAGACGCCTATCTTGTAACGCATTCTGCCAATACCAAAGAAGTCAGTATGCTGGAATTTATTGAGCAGCATCTTTGGCAGGTAGGCTGTATTGTGATACTGGTCCTGAGCATAATAATTCTGCTGATAGGCAGTAATTTAAGAAACGCTTTACGCAGTAACCGCCGTATTCAGGATCTGCTGTATAAGGATGAACTGACCGGTCTTTATAATATGAACGGATTCTATCAGAAATGGGAAGAAAATAACACTCCCTCCAAACAACCGTCTTTTGTTGTACTTTATAATGGTTTCTGGAAAAAGAAAGAAGAAAATAATCCCCCCAAAAAACAGCAGTCATTTGTTTTACTCTACAGTGATATTTGTCAGTTTAAATTTATCAACGATAACTTTGGTTTTGCTACGGGTGATCAGGTACTGCAAGCCAGCGGTAAAATATTACAGGAAATCCTGGAAGATGATGAATTCTGCGGAAGGATATCCTCCGACCATTTTGCTCTCCTGCTAAAGTATAATTGCTGGGAACACTTAGACAAACGCATGCAAAACTTTGTTAAAAAGCTGAATTGCTGGCGTAAAGCGAAAACCGATATTCCTTATAAAATTGATTTCGTATTTGGTGTTTGTCTGATTGAAAAAAATGCTACTATTGACCTTCATCAAAAACTTGATTTAGCCAATTATTCAAGACGCTACGCAAAAGATACTCCAGGCAGTTTTATTGTTTTATATGATGAAAAAATGCGTGCTCAGGCACTTTTAGCACAACAGTTGGAAAGCCGCTTAGATCAGGCTCTGCAGGAAAATGAATTTGTAGTCTATTATCAGCCCAAGGTTTCTATGAAAGATGGCTCCATTATAGGAAGCGAAGCTTTAATTCGCTGGAACCATCCTGACAAAGGTTTTCTGATGCCAGGCGTATTTATCCCTATCTTTGAGAAAAACGGTATGGTTAAAAAAGTTGACTTGTGGCTGTTTGAAGAAGTTTGTAAAACAATGCGCACTTGGTCAGAAAAAGGCTATCCGCTTTTCCCTGTTTCCTGCAATTTTTCAAGACTACATTTTCAACAAAGTGATTTCCCTGCACGAATCTGTGAAATCGCTGACCGTTGGAATGTTCCGCACCATCTTTTAGAATTGGAAATAACCGAAAGTGTCCTATTGGAAGAATCAACGACTATTGCAGAGGTTTTTCAGATACTTAAAGAAATGCAATTCAAAATAGCCATTGACGATTTCGGCTCCGGTTATTCATCTTTAGGTCAATTACAGCAACTGACTGCAGATGTTTTAAAACTAGACCGCAGCTTTGTAAGCCACGGAGTTGCAGGTATGCGTGAAAAAATAGTTGTCGGCAACGTAATCCATATGGCCGGAGAGCTTGGTATGCAGGTAATCTGTGAAGGTGTTGAAACACAGGCACAATCCATAACACTACAGGAAATTGGCTGTAAATATTCGCAGGGATTTTATTTTTACCGTCCTATGCAGCTGGAAAACTATGAAAAATTACTTGTTGCAGATAACTAAAAATACTGCAAAATAATCTATTGATAATTAAAATATAAAACACCGCAGAAATCTGCGGTGTTTTATATTTCTAAGCTAAGTACAATAATGCACGTATTTTAACTTCTGTATAGACAAATGTAAACAAAACCTTACTAAATATCTTTCATTTCAAAAACAGTTGATAAATGATAAAATAAACATATGACAATTTCACTGATAATCTTAAATAAAATACACTTCATTTAAAAAAGTGCAAAAACCGAGGGGATGCGATAAAATGGCAACGCTGCTACAAGAGATATTGACAAACAACCATGAATTTTTGGCAAATAACAAGTGTACAAAAGAAATATCCAAATATCCGCAGAAAAAGTTTGCCCTGCTCACTTGTATGGACACCAGACTTGTTGAACTGATCAACAAAGCACTGGGCATCCACCGAGGCGATGCAAAAATAATTCAAAATGCCGGAACCTCTTTAATCGGAGAAATGGGAGAAACCGTAAAAAGTCTTTTGCTAACCATCTATGTTTTTGATATCAAAGAAATTTTCATAGTCGGACATTATGATTGCGGTGTCGCTCTGACATCATCAAAAGACATATTACATAATATGAGAAGCAGAGGCGTCTCAGAGCAGCAATTAAAACTGATTGAAAAAGATTTTCAAGTTTGGCTTGATCCTTACACCGACCCCGCCAAAAATGTACTTACAGTCATTAAAAAACTTAAGGCAAATCCTTTTATTCCCAATGATATACCTATCCACGGACTTATCATTGACCCCCATACGGGTAAACTTGATCTTTTGGCAGATGGCTATAAAGAGACTTAAGACAAATCGTGCTCCCTGTTTTTTAGCGTCGTCAAATTTTTAGTTTTTATAATCACTATTCTAATATATCGACGCAATATTTTGGTCATTGCCAATATTCTACAAGACACCTCTTTACTTTATCGTTACAATAGTTTTGTAATGCTTGGAGCTTATAAAACATTGTATAGAAAAGAGGCTTATTATGAATCTGCAAAATGAAAAATGTGTCATCGTCGTTGACGAAGAGCTGCCGTTAGGAATTATTGCAAATACTGCTGTGATCTTGGGGATAACCCTAGGCAAAGCCATGCCTGAAGCAGTCGGTCCTGATGTAAGCGATCAGACAGAAAAGAGTCATCTCGGCATTATCAAATTCCCTGTTCCTGTCTTGAAAAGCTCTGCAGAAAAACTTAAATATATCAGGGAACAACTCTATCAAGACGATTTTCATGACCTGCTCGTTGTTGATTTTTCTGATTTAGCGCAGAGCTGTAAAACTTATGATGATTTTACTCAAAAAATGACTCAAGTACCGGAAAGCGCTTTAAAATATTTTGGTCTTGCAATCTGCGGCTCAAAAAAGAAGGTTGCTAAACTTACTGGAAGCCTGCCTTTATTACGATAATTTTATATTTTTGCCATTCAACTTTCAATGCCAACCCATTTATTTTCAAAACAAAAAATCCATGCAAACCGTAAAGTCTGCATGGATTCTACATTTTCAAGTGGTGGAGACAAGCGGGATCGAACCGCTGACCTCTTGAATGCCATTCAAGCGCTCTCCCAGCTGAGCTATGCCCCCAAGACAATTAAGATTATAATAGAAAACAGCCTTACTTGTCAATATAATTGTAAAATATAACTCAAAAATATTGCAGTAGGTTAAGCACCGTGCTATAATGTATGACGCAAGCAAAGACGCCTGCCTTCCTGGGTCAAATCTGCCTTCAGGAAGGCAGAT
>OIAX01000355.1_pt1 | contig 18187 bp, 15 predicted proteins | sample 1580821 | NCBI WGS metagenome assembly OIAX01 (sample SAMEA3882524, study PRJEB24775) | human gut metagenome | biome: human-associated habitat; feature: intestine environment; material: feces | place: Netherlands | collected 2009/2010 | reverse complement strand
TTTTTCAGGAGATTATGTAGCTCTGTTTTTAGTTCAGCGCCGTTTTTCCCTTCCAGAGAGTTGGGATAATAGTCTCGGGGCATATCGGCCAGCAAAGAGAAAATAGACCCGCATATAGCGGTGAAAATCATTACATATCGTTTATTCATGCTGTTTTAATAAAAAGGGGTTCAAAGGTAATCAGAAACAATGGAACAGCCAAGTCTTTTATTTGTTTTAGGTTTTCTTATTGTTTGGCACTCTTTCTTTTCGATATATATTGTCGATATTATCTCTATTTTTGGCTTTTTCCCACATAAATATTGCCGCAAAAGTGATACCTTTGTAGCCTATATGTACATTGGAAAACGATATTTTGATGGAGAAGAATAATACACAAAAGGGAATCGTTCAATTCGCTATGGAGGCGGGAGCCTATATGGGGCTCTATTTCGTGGTGAAATTTATATTTGCTGTGTTGAGTTTGAATTATCCTTTTTGTAATATCGTTTCTACTATAATGTTGCTATTTGTCCCGTTGGTAGTTTTCTTCATGATGCGTAAGTTCAGTAATCAAAATGAAGGAGGCAGCTACTTCTCTCAATTGTGGATGATGGGTATTTTGCTTTTCTTTTTTGCCTCGCTTATCAGTGGTAAATGGCAGACAGCAAGCGGTGATGGCCTGAAAGGTATTTTTATAACAATAACCGATCAAACATCTGGATATAAATGTGTAATACCCAATAGTGATACAGGTGCATGTGCTTGTCCGGGGTCGATGTATGACTCAAGGTATGGTTTTTTATCTGGAACACTTATTGCGGAATATGATGAACGTCGTTGTAGTGGTAGTAAGAACGAGCACTGTTATAGTAATTTTAGAAGGTTATATGCATGCAAATAAAATATTAAATTCCCATTAAACGTTTATACTATTAATTGTTACAAATTAACATACATGCCAAAGATAATGGTAAAAATATGACATGTATGTTAATTTACAAAAAATGCATGCTAATTACATTCTGGATTTCGTTCTTTTTATTAACAATGTTTCAGTTTGCGTACCTAAAAGTGTTGATTTTATTTTATCGATGTTTTTCGAGCTAATATCATTTGAATTTAACACGCTAGAGATTATTTTAAAAAAGGCAAATCCAAATGGGATATATGGATTGTCATCGTAAACACCTATTGTTGATGCTATAAGTCCGCATAAGTCTAATGAAGAAAGTTTACTTTCTTTATTTTCTATTTTTTTTATTTCTTTGTTTAGTTCGTAAATTTTTATATCAAGCTCTTCACTTGATAAATTAGACAACGATCTTGAAAAATCCCTTATCCTCGGAATATCACCTTTAAGTATTGCGTCGTCTAATTCTAAGGCTGACATGTCATTATCGATTGATAGTATTCTTGTTGCTATTTCACCGATTTTAGATTTTACAATAGCCTCTTCATTTATTCTAAAACCATTATATCCATATAAACAACATGCAGAAGCATTATATTGTGAATGCTCATTGCTGTGGTATGGATAAAAATCAGCATTTAATGCCATCGCCCACTCCAATGGCATAGCAGAAAATAATAGTTCAAGAAGAAGGTCTCGTCCTTGCCTATTGAATAACTCTGACATGACGGGGGCTATGCCAATGTTTGAAACACCCATGGCTCCACGCTCATGGATATTCATCTCCATTGAGTGCCAATTTTGAGATAGGGCCTTGATAAATAAGTTGAATATTTTGCCATCCAGTGCCCTCAATGTTTTGAGAACATTTAATTTTTCTTCGAAAGAAAATGTTGTAGCAAGAAAACCTGTTTTATTTCTGATGTCAATAATTGAGGATGATGCTAATCGTCTGGACAGAATAATGCATTCAGGATTAGTGTTTAGGCATTCTTCAAGAAATGATAAGTTATATCTTATTATGTTTTGTGGTAATGCAAATTGAATTCTACCTCTCGATATTAACTCTAGTAAATGTTGTTTCGGTATTTTTAAATGGTCTAAGAAGTCATTGTCTTGTCCGATGAGTGGATATGATATCACTACTCGTTCATAAACTGATAAATAGTTTCTTATATTATCTGGTTTAAAAATTTGCGCATCAACGAAACAACAACTATTTTTTTTGTTAAAACTTGTTGGAAGGGCACTACTTTTTTCGAAGTCATATGAAGTGAGAATTAAACTTCTGTTATCAAGCCAGAAATCCTCATCTTCTTCATGCAGGTTTCTTACTCTTGTTGGGACACTTTTAGGTAATGCTTTATTAGGTATTAACGCTAATGCATCAGAGTGCCTTTTTTCAGATAGTTCAAAGTTTAATAATGAATCATCTATTAAATAATCAATTACATATTTAATACCGACGCTGTATAATGTTGTTCCTATTTCTGACTTTTCATCATCACTCAATTTTCTTGGGAATGACAAAACCAGATGAAGAGATGGTAATTTAAGTGTGTATTTAAATGGATGAAATTTTTTATTTATATATTGATAAAGTATGTTTTCTAACTCAGAATCTGTGTATGGTGCGCCAAAAGAAAGAGCAACTTCGTAGTTTTCTCTTCCTGCGATTTTTATTGCATTATTAGGGAGTGTTTGTGTTAGTAATAATTTAGGGCTACCAATAATACGATGCTCTTCTTGTATCTTTTCAAATTCCTTTAAGTCATCCTCAGTGAGTATTCCATCCTTTTCAATCAACACATAATATTTTGAATCACAATGCCATAATCCCTTTATATCTATTTCGGGATGAGCTAATGCAAGCGATTCAAAACCATATCGTGAGTAGTTTATATCATGTTCATCTATATAATTCATATTGTATGTCCTTAAATTATAAACCTTTAATCAAATATGATTAGAAATTTATTGTATATGAATACCTGTCCGTATAGTAAAGGAAGTTGAGCTTTTGTCATCCGCAAGTATGTCTAAGAAATACAATACCCCGCCCAATCATCCATTAACGCCACCCGCTTAGGCCATAACGTCCCACGTTGATACGCAGCTTCTGCCTTATTTGCCAACTGATGAGCTAACGCATGTTCAATTACCTCACGCGGGTAGTTGGTCGTTTCACCAGCCCAATCACGGAATGTCGATCTAAACCCATGCTGCGTTAAGTCGGTATATCCCATTCGCTTTAGGACTGCCAGTAAAGCAGTATCCGAGAGTTGTCCCTTCCGAGTGGCAGGGAATACAAAATTGATACCTTTAAAGCGTGGTAAAGCCTTTAACAGGGCAACAGCAGCATCAGACAACGGAACTCGATGCTCCTTCGTTGCTTTCATTCGACTGGCGGGGATGGTCCATGTTTTACCTTCAAGATCGATCTCTGACCACTCGGCACCACGAATTTCACCTGAGCGTGCTGCGGTCAGTATGGCAAACTCAAGCGCACGAGGCGAAACGCCGCTTCGTTCACGCAGTTCTTTCATAAAGGAGCCGATCTGGTTATAGGGAAGAGCCGCATGGTGTTTGGTGATCTGAACTTTACTTGGCTGAGGCAGGAGAGGTTTCAGCATACCTTTCCATGCAGCAGGATTATCACCTTCAAAGTATTCTTTGGCCTTGGCGTAATCGATCACCGTTTCAATACGTCCACGTAGACGACTGGCGGTTTTATTCTTGGTTAACCAGATAGGTTCCAGTATTGCCAGAAGATCGACTTTGGTGATTTCACTAACGGCCTTTTTGCCAATGAAAGGGTAGGCATAGGTCTCCAGTGTGGAACGCCATTGCGCGAGATGCTTTTTGTTCTTCATCTCACTGTCTTTGACTTCCAGCACTTCTTCACAACATTCGGCAAAGGTCTTTTTCTTCCGGGCCAGTATTTCCTGCCGGGCTTTTTGCTCGTGTTTTTCCTGAAGGGGATTAATACCATTACGGATTTGTTTACGTAGCTCACGCGCTTTGTCACGCGCTTCGGCTAAGGAGACTTCCGGGTAAGGGCCAAGACCCATATTCAAACGTCTTGGAACTGTTCTACCGAGATTGTTGATTCGGGTTCCCATAGCCACGCAAAGAACCCATGCACGGGACTGATTTCGGATGCGAAGGTATAAACCATCCACACCACCAACGGCATACATGCCTTCGGATTTTAATCGTGATACGACGAGTCCTGAGAGTTCCTTGGCCTTCTTTGGCATAGCAAAATCCTGTCATACAACCCGCCATACATACGGTACTGCATAAAATAGCTGATTGTTTGCACAGTAGCAATACACTACCGAACAAAAAAATAATGACAATATTTTGTTTTTAAAGGAAAAATAGCACTTTGGTGGGCATTGTCGAACACTAAAAATTTAGACCCTCTCTCCGCCACTTTATCAATGACTTATCTCCCGACTTCCCGCCTTGCTTTTCCTAAACAGAACAATCGTAGAATATTCTTGAAGGGTTAGATCGTCACTGTTTTCTGTTCGATACTGTGACATTCAGCACTTGATTCGCTATGGGTCTGACAGGAAGGTTTCGAGCGAAAATCTACAGTTATTCAGTCGTTTTCTTATCGGTCACCATTATTCTTTTAGACATTGATCCTATGAAACTGCCGCAAAGTTGCTGGCGGGAACTGAAGTTGCGTAGATAAGGGGTCAATAATTGAGCCAAAAAAGGAACGCGGCCGTCAGATTAAAGCCGCGGGACAAAGTCCATAATTTCCAAGAGTTGTTGAATTTCCCAGCTTTTTTGAAAGCCTTTGTATCATACTAACAAGTAAAAAAGGTTTAAACACCAAAATTAACCTATATTTCTGGTTAGCTTTACCATGACAGATGACTTGCTCCTGGAGACATTTGCGCTGCCAATCTGTATGGCTGAGTTGTGTATTTATTGTTCGCCTTTTTCTCAGTTTTTTTCTACAGACATAATAAAAAAGACACGACTCAAGTATGAGCGTGTCTGAGTTTTTCTTACTTATTTGTCTTGGTAAATTATTGTTGTTACTACCAGGCACTGTTCTGTTAAATAACTGAAGTCAGCGCAAAAAAATCAATGAGACATCATCTCCTCGACCACTTCTTCGCTACTCAACTGATAGGGATAATACGTTGGCCAGTTTTCCATTTCATTCAATAAAGATTGCTGGGAATCATTACCCATAAAAATGTGAAAATGAGATGATTTTCGTGGTGCAATTATATGATCGCTAAATTGTATATATTTAGGGGCTTTACTTTCAGGATCTTTACATTCGAATAAGTAACGAACGCCTTTCTTGCCTGATTTATAGGTGAGTATTTTGTATCCATCGTAATCATATTTACAGGATGTTGTTTCATTATTTCTATGGAATTCGACAATGCCGTCCTCAATGCCAATCATTTCGATATCTGTCGCATAACCTTTGCGATAATAATCTTTAATTTCAGCAAATGTTTTGGTTTTATCTGCATCCGCTTTCTTCTGAAAGACGGGATCAAGTTTGCCACTTTGCAGTAAAGGGTAAACGGATTGCCAGACTCCATCCCAGTCACTGAGCGTTCGGTTTTGTACATTGGTATCATCAAAAACACCATTAGCAGCTTTTTGTTCGACCTCTGTTAAGGGTTTGCCGTGTGAGTGATGACCATGCGAAAAGGCAGGAGCGCTAACAATAAAGACACCTAAAGCAACAGCCAGTTTATGAAGACGAATCGCCAAAACAATTTCCTCCAGAGTTAATGTACATGATGTGTAATGTTATATTGTAACATATGAAAAAATGCAACAACTCATTAGGAAATGAGAGCATGGTATTCTCAGGTGTATTTAACTATCTTATTGAAATAAAATAAATTATTCTGGTGATGAAAGGTTGATGACAAACGAAACATAACTTGATGCGATCTGTGTGGGCCGGATAGGGCGCTCGCGCCGCATCCGGCCGGGATAACGCGAAGTTTGTCGGCAATATGAAGTTATAGAGATAATTTGTTGTGGGCCTGCTTGCGTAACCGGTTGAAAAGGGAAAGCAACTTCTTATACCGTAAGGCTAAAAGCAGTACAGCCAGCCCAGCGTAGATGAGTGGCTGCGGTGAAATAATCTTCACTGACCACAGATAATGTATTGGGGCCAGGATCGCGACAAGATAGACGAAGTTATGCAACTGTTGCCAGTGTTTGCCGAGTTTTCGCTGCATCGACTGGGTTGAAGTGAACGCTAAAGCAAGCAAAATAACCCAGCTGATAATTCCTAACGTTAAATAAGGCCGGGTAATTAACTCCTTACCTAATAACGCCAGATTATTCACGCCCAACTCCAGCAATGCGTAACTGGTTAAATGCAGTGTCGCCCAGGCAAAGCACCATAAGCCTAACAGGCGGCGAGTGCGTATCAATAACGGCTGTTTTGCGTAGCGTGCCAGAGGTGTGATTAACAAGGCCGCAAGCAAAAATTTCAGTGCAGTGCGACCGGTAAAATGCTGAATATCTTTCACCGGATCGGCACCCAGTCCACCGTGATTGATCGCCCAGACCAGCCAGAGAAACGGCAACAATCCGGCAAGATGCAGGCAAACTTTCAGCCATGTCACCTGTTTTGCTGTCAGACGCATTTAGAAATTCTCCCGCAAATCCAGGCCACGATACAGCGATGCCACCTGGTCGGCGTAACCATTAAACAGTAGTGTTGGCTGGCGCTGAACATCGAGAATGCCGCCTGAACCAATAAATCGTTCGGTAGCCTGTGACCAGCGCGGGTGATCAACATGCGGATTAACGTTGGCGTAAAAACCGTATTCGTCAGGCGCTACCAGATTCCAGGTGGTTGGCGGACGCTCGCGGGTCAGCTTAATACTGACGATCGATTTAATCCCTTTAAAGCCATATTTCCACGGCACAATCAGTCGCACTGGCGCACCATTTTGCGGTGGTAACGCCTTGCCATAAACACCTACGGTCATCAGTGTGAGCGGATGCATTGCTTCGTCGAGACGCAATCCTTCGACATAAGGATATTTCAGCCCGCCGCCGATAAAGCGGTCCTGCTGGCCTGGCATCTGTTCCGGCGCATAAATCGTTTCGAAAGCGACATACTTCGCATTGCTGGTGGGTTCGGCAAGCGCCAGCAATTTGTGTAGCGGAAAACCAATCCACGGCACCACCATCGACCACGCTTCCACGCAGCGCATACGATAAATACGCTCTTCCAGCGGGAAGCGACGGGTTAAATCATCATGATCGAGGGTCAATGGTTTTGCCACTTCGCCGCTGATTTTCAGTGTCCATGGATCGGTTTTCAGGCTACCAGCATTAGCAGCGGGATCGGCTTTATCCAGCCCGAATTCATAGAAGTTGTTATAACCGGAGACTTTATCTGCTGGCGTCAGTGGCAGGTTATTTTGCCAGGCGGCAGGCTTGCTGAACTCCAGCGGTTTTCCGGCGGGGGCGGGCGGACGATCGTTCCCTTTAAACCAGCTAAGCAGATCGGCATGCGCAGCGTGAGGCAAAGAAAATGCAGCTGCGCTGATGCCCAGTGCTTTTAACACCTGCCGACGCTTCATAAAGAATACCGACTCGGCCGTAACATCTGATTCTTTTAAAAATTGATTCTTTTTCATAAGCCATCACACTTTTTTGTCGTTAGCCAACAAGAGCCGTTTACTGTTAATCTGTCAGGGAGTCACCTCCCTAACAGTAGCAGAGATCAGCTTTTACATATTTACGCATTAACTGCCACGATAGGTTGAATACCCATATTGGCTGAGTAACAAAGGCACATGATAATGCTCGTTCACTTTATTAATATGAAATTCAACGGGGATCTCAGGGAAGAAACTTTCAAGATTTTGTTTCTTGAAATAGTCCCCGGTTTTAAATACGACACGGTAATCGCCAGTAGTCGCAGTTTGCTCGGGCCACAGTGCCTTAATTCGTCCATCCTTATCTGTTTTGGCGGTATTAAGTTGTAACCAGCCGTTATCCGCTTTCTTTTCAAGAGTGACTGTCACGTCGGCAGCGGGTTTTCCTGTTTGCTGGTTCAAAATGTGCACGCTAAGAATGTTTTGTTGTGCGGCATAAACCAAAGAAGGTAATGAAAATGCTGCCGTTGCTACCGAGAGTACTAAATAACGCTTTAACATGTTTATATCCTTGTCATGTGAATGAGTTTTGAGGATAGCGAAAAAACGTCCAGGGTAACCTTACAGCAGCATTACAATTTTGTAATGAACCAGGTTGTTTCTATAACATATGATTTATGGCATATTATTTTCATGAAGATTCTACTTATTGAAGATAATCAAAGGACCCAGGAATGGGTAACGCAGGGGCTTTCCGAAGCGGGTTATGTCATTGATGCCGTTTCTGATGGCAGAGATGGACTTTATCTTGCGCTGAAGGATGATTATGCATTGATCATTCTGGATATTATGCTTCCGGGTATGGATGGCTGGCAGATCTTACAAACGTTAAGAACAGCAAAGCAAACCCCTGTTATTTGCCTTACTGCAAGGGATTCTGTCGATGACAGAGTCAGAGGGCTGGACAGTGGGGCAAATGATTATCTGGTAAAACCTTTTTCATTTTCTGAGTTGCTGGCAAGGGTTCGGGCACAATTAAGGCAACATCACGCTTTGAATTCAACATTAGAAATCAGTGGCTTAAAAATGGACTCTGTCAGTCAAAGTGTGAGCAGGGACAATATCAGTATTACACTGACGCGCAAGGAGTTTCAGTTACTTTGGCTACTGGCCTCCAGAGCTGGCGAGATTATACCCAGAACGGTTATTGCGAGTGAAATTTGGGGAATCAACTTTGATAGTGATACCAATACGGTGGATGTCGCCATTCGCAGGCTCCGCGCAAAAGTTGATGATCCTTTTCCTGAAAAGCTAATCGCCACAATCCGGGGGATGGGCTATTCATTCGTAGCGGTAAAAAAATAATGAAAAGATTATCTATAACCGTCCGTTTAACCTTGCTTTTTATATTGCTGCTGTCTGTTGCTGGCGCTGGAATTGTATGGACTCTCTATAATGGCCTGGCAAGTGAGTTGAAATGGCGCGATGATACAACACTCATTAACCGGACAGCGCAGATCAAGCAGTTGTTAATTGATGGGGTAAATCCAGATACGTTACCTGTGTACTTTAACCGGATGATGGATGTTAGTCAGGATATTTTGATCATTCATGGTGATGGCATCAATAAAATTGTTAACCGGACAAATGTCAGTGATGACATGTTAAATAACATACCTGCTAGTGAGACAATCAGCGCAGCAGGCATTTACAGAAGCATTATTAATGATACAGAGATAGATGCTTTACGAATTAACATTGATGAAGTTTCGCCATCATTAACGGTTACTGTGGCTAAATTGGCTTCAGCCAGACATAATATGCTTGAACAGTATAAAATTAATAGCATTATAATTTGCATTGTCGCCATTATATTGTGCTCAGTATTAAGTCCGTTGTTAATCAGGACGGGGTTGCGAGAGATCAAAAAGTTGAGTGGCGTAACGGAAGCGCTGAATTATAACGATAGCCGAGTGCCGGTTGAGGTTAGCGCATTACCGAGAGAACTAAAACCTCTTGGGCAGGCGTTGAATAAAATGCATCATGCTTTAGTCAAAGATTTTGAGCGCCTTAGTCAATTTGCTGACGATCTCGCTCATGAACTTAGAACGCCAATTAATGCATTACTGGGTCAGAATCAGGTTACGCTCAGTCAAATCAGAAGTATCGCTGAATATCAAAAAACAATTGCCGGAAACATTGAAGAGCTGGAAAATATTTCGCGGTTAACAGAGAATATACTGTTTCTTGCCAGGGCAGACAAAAACAATGTTTTGGTGAAACTGGATGCGCTTTCTCTCAATAAGGAAGTTGAAAATCTTTTGGACTATCTTGAATATCTTTCAGACGAGAAAGAGATTCGTTTTAAGGTCGAGTGCAATCAACAAATCTTTGCGGATAAAATTTTACTGCAACGAATGTTATCGAATCTTATTGTTAACGCCATTCGATATTCACCAGAAAAATCGCGTATTCATATAACCAGTTTTCTTGATGCCAACGGTTCTCTTAATATTGATATCGCCAGTCCTGGAACGAAAATTAATGAGCCTGAAAAACTCTTCCGTAGATTTTGGCGGGGAGATAATTCGCGTCATTCCGTAGGTCAGGGACTTGGCCTTTCTTTAGTCAAAGCGATTGCCGAATTACATGGAGGAAGTGCTACGTATCACTATCTCAGTAAGCATAACGTGTTCCGAATTACGTTACCGCAAAGAAATTAACATCGGGCTTCAGTACGCCATAAGTTAACCGTGAAAAAACGCAGCCACGTCGTGAGTATTAACGTGGCTGCGCGTAAGCTGCCAGCATTTCCTGCGCCGCCAGTTTACCCAACGCATTCGCTGCAAAAGGACTGTCGCCGGTGAGAAGTTTACGGTCCTTATGTACTCGCCCGGTGATGTCGTCATTAATGATGTTCATGCCCATTTTCTTCAACTCTTCGCCGAAGTACCAGGTGAGATGACCCGGCATATAGCCAATATCTGGCGTTTGTTTGTCTGCGGCGTCTGGGAATGCGCAAATAGAATAACCATTCAGTGGGTTATCGCTGTGGCGAAGTGCCAGAAAAGCCGCCGGACCGTGGCAAAGGGAGATAACAAAACGGTCATTTTTGATTGCCCACTGTAAAGCGGCAGCCACGTCCTGGCTTTCTGGTAAACCAATAAGTGCGCCATGCCCACCAGGAACAAAGATTGCTGCATATTCGCTATCAGCGTTGAGGCTGGCGACAACATCCGCGAGTTTCTTCGGATTACGGAATAACGATTTATGCTGTTCAAAGAATGGCATTACTTTTTCATCTTTGTGCGGCATAGCCCAGTATTCAAACTTGGTCATCAGACCGGAAATGGTCGCCACTTCGAATTCGAAACCTGCAGCATGGAGATGATACAACGGCAGCAACGTTTCAATCGGATGGTTACCGGTCGAGAACAGTTTTCCGTTATCGGTCGGCAAATAACGTTCGTCCGCGGCGATCACCAGAATTTTATGTTTACCGCGATACGGTTTTGGATAGTCCACGCCATCAAGATCAGAGACGGGACTCGTATATTGGCTAAGCGAATATTCTGAAGGGAAGAACGCATTATCTTCAGCAATATCGACCTGCGGGTTTTTACTTGTTTGAACAGTCATAGTGTATTCCTTATTGTTGCTTAGTTAGGGTAGTCACTATATTTGCGACTGAGCTGGTCGCTATTTTTAACCAGGCTGAAAAATTGAGTCAATATATCGAAAGCGGTAGTTGGCGGGCATAAGTATGTAATGATGATGCTGCACTGGTGTTGAATATTATTCACGCCAAACTTTCCTTATTGAGTAACGTCGTCGCAAGTGGTCTCAATGATTTTAGACCATTATCAGAGGTTTGGGGGCGATGGGGAGAGATTTAGTGCTGTGGAATGTTGTGGTACTGATGAATATTTATATCCCGGATTGGTAGGGAAAAAGCTTTTTTCATGCACTATTTTTGCAAATATTTCTATATGGGAAGCGGTTTTGTTACAGATTAAATTTATAAAGAAATGCATTTGGGGTGTTGGCTGGAAGAGTTGCTGGTAGAGGATATTGTGCCAGGAGGGGCAGGGTAAGGGGCTGTATCGAGATGCTTTGGCAATTGCGTGTGCCGCAGATGGAGATGAAATGCCAATAAAAAAAGCCTGAGTTCGATGAGGGACGAACTCAGGCTGGTGTTATGTTTTACAGTAACACGCCTCGGCGCGTTGGCTGATTAGAACTGGTAGACGATACCAACTGCCAGTTGGTCGTCGGTGTTCAGTCCATGAGCGAGAACATAATCACTCTTATCAAGCAGGTTGATCTGATAAGCGGTATATACGTTCATATTCTTATTGAAGTAATACCAGGTACCGATTTCAATATAGTTCAGACGATCAGAATCTTTGTAACCTGCTACGTCCAGTGCTTTAGAATAGGAGTAACCGATGGATGGACGCAGACCAAAGTCGAACTGATATTGCAGAACAGCTTCGAAGTTTTGTGTTTTGTTCACAACATCACCGTCGTCGGAATTCATGTTGTGAGATTCACCGTACATCACAGCAGCATAGACATTGTTAGCGTCATATTTTGTTGACAACGCCCAAACTTCGGCTCTTTCGCCTTTACCATCACCAGACTGCCAATCAGTACGGTCAGAGTTTGCATAAGCACCAGCAAATGAGAAACCGTCAATAGTGTAAGTTGCAGATAAACCATGGCCATCGCCATTTGCTTTGTAGTTGCCTGTACCTTCATTTTTACCCTGATATTGCAGAGCAAAATTTAGACCTTCAACCATGCCAAAGAAATCTGTGTTACGATAGGTTGCAACACCGTTGGTACGGTTGGTCATGAACAGGTCAGTACCAGCCCATGAGTCACCGCCCCACTCAACAAACATATCAGTAAATGCTTCTGCATCATACGCGACACCGACATTACGACCGTAGTCGAATGAACCAAAATCTTTGTAACTCAAACCAGCATATGCCAAACGAGTTTGGTCAGGGTTGTGTCTGTTTGATGCTTCCAGGTCTAGTTCAAACTGACCGTAACCAGTCAGTTCAGGGTTGATCTGAGTTTCACCTTTCACGCCTACACGGGCATAAGAGGTATCTTGAGAATTATCGCCTTTTTCACCATTTTCACGGTCGGTCAGAATGCGCTCACCAACCATCTTGCCGTATAGCTCAACTTTATTGCCATTTTTATTATAAATTTCAGCCGCATTTGCTGCGCCAGCAACTAATAACGCCGGGACCAGCATTGCCAGAACTTTTCTTTTCATTATGTATTCCCTTGTGATTATAATCTTCATGAATATATCAATAAGTGCTGTTATCCAAAAAAAGCACATTTGGATACTATTCTATGAAGTTCATTTTATTTTAAAGATTACATGTAACAAATGTATTTAAAAGATTTCAAAATGTTTCTAATCTATTTAATATAATTCATAGTTATGAATTCTGAATATAAATATTCATGAATATTATGGATGTATATCAATATGTTATGAGTTGATTGAAAAGATAGGGAGTATCAATGATTGTTGCGCTAAACGGCTGGCGTGATCTCGCGCACATTAATGAAGGCATAAAAAAAGCCGGCATCATGCCGGCCAAAAAAAATATAAACAAGACGATAAAAGGCTAATAACGGAGGCATGATGACACAGAAAAATAAAAAGGTATAATTGTAATCAGTACCAATATATTGATTGAATGAATTAATAAAGCCGAAATCAAAGATAAATAAAATCGTTCAAATCGAATTTTCCTGTATTCACCGCCGTTGCGCAAAATTTATCTATTTGTTCAAAAAATGATTGAGTCTTGACTGGCTCATCCAATGTGGAAAAATGTGATTTTTATCACATAATAGTTCTAAGTCTGAATTTTCCGGGTTATCTCAAAATGGAATACGGTTCGACAAAGATGGAAGAGAGACTCTCTCGCAGCCCTGGCGGCAAATTGGCTTTGTGGGCTTTCTATACATGGTGTGGCTATTTCGTCTGGGCAATGGCGCGATACATCTGGGTGATGAGCCGGATCCCCGATGCCCCCGTGTCGGGATTTGAAAGTGATTTAGGATCTACCGCGGGGAAGTGGTTAGGAGCATTGGTCGGATTTCTGTTTATGGCCCTGGTTGGTGCCTTGTTAGGCGGCATTGCATGGTACACCCGACCTCGTCCCGCACGTTGCAGACGCTATGAATAAAAACTGCTAAGGTTGCGACTCTTTGGCAACGGAGCGCGTATGGAGTTACAACACTGGCAGGCACAGTTCGAGAACTGGTTGAAAAACCATCATCAACATCAGGACGCGGCGCATGACCTGTGTCATTTTCGCCGTGTCTGGGCTACGGCACAGAAACTGGCGGCAGATGACGATGTCGATATGCTGGTGATTTTAACCGCCTGTTATTTTCACGATATCGTGAGCCTGGCGAAAAATCATCCGCAACGGCAGCGTTCTTCAATCCTGGCGGCAGAAGAGACGCGTCGCCTGCTCCGTGAAGAGTTCGTGCAATTTCCGGCGGAGAAAATTGAGGCCGTTTGTCATGCCATTGCCGCTCACAGTTTCAGCGCGCAAATCGCCCCCTTAACAACGGAAGCTAAAATCGTCCAGGATGCGGATCGGCTGGAAGCCCTGGGGGCGATTGGCCTGGCGCGCTTATTTGCCGTTTCAGGGGCATTGGGCTTGGCGCTGTTTGATGGCGAAGATCCGTTCGCACAGCATCGCCCGCTTGATGATAAACGCTACGCGCTGGATCATTTCCAGACAAAGTTACTGAAATTACCGCAAACCATGCAAACCGCAAGAGGCAAGCAGCTGGCACAGCACAACGCGCAATTTTTAGTCGAGTTTATGGCGAAGCTCGGTGCCGAACTGGCGGGGGAGAATTAAGGTATCGATCACAAGGTGATAGATGCGTTTTCACCCGCTGGCTGAGCGCGTGGCCCTAAACGGCAGTAATTATGTTAACCTGTCGGCCATCTCAGATGGCCGGTTAAATCTATGCAGGAAAATATATCAGTAACCGATTCATACAGCACCGGGAATGCCGCACAGGCAATGCTGGAGAAACTGCTGCAAATTTATGATGTTAAAACGCTGGTGGCGCAGCTTAATGGTGTGGGTGAGAATCACTGGAGCGCGGCAATTTTAAAACGTGCGCTGGCGAATGACTCTGCATGGCACCGTTTAAGTGAGAAAGAGTTTGCCCATCTGCAAACGTTGTTACCCAAACCACCGGAACATCATCCGCATTATGCGTTTCGCTTTATCGATCTATTTGCCGGAATTGGCGGCATCCGTCGTGGTTTTGAATCGATTGGTGGACAGTGCGTGTTTACCAGCGAATGGAACAAACATGCGGTACGCACTTATAAAGCCAACCATTATTGCGACCCGGCGACGCATCATTTTAATGAAGATATCCGCGACATCACCCTCAGTCATCAAGAAGGCGTGAGTGATGAGGCGGCGGCGGAACATATTCGTCAACACATTCCTGAACACGATGTTTTACTGGCCGGTTTCCCTTGTCAGCCATTTTCGCTGGCTGGCGTATCGAAAAAGAACTCGCTCGGGCGGGCGCACGGTTTTGCCTGCGATACCCAGGGCACGCTGTTCTTTGATGTGGTGCGCATTATCGACGCGCGTCGTCCGGCGATGTTTGTGCTCGAAAACGTCAAAAACCTGAAAAGTCACGATAAGGGAAAAACGTTCCGCATCATCATGCAGACGCTGGACGAACTGGGCTATGACGTTGCCGACGCAGAAGATAACGGGCCGGACGATCCGAAAATCATCGACGGTAAACATTTCCTGCCGCAGCACCGTGAACGCATCGTGCTGGTGGGTTTTCGTCGCGATCTGAATCTGAAAGCCGATTTTACTCTGCGTGATATCAGCGAATGTTTCCCTGCACAGCGAGTGACGCTGGCGCAGCTGCTGGACCCGATGGTTGAGGCAAAATATATCCTGACGCCGGTGCTGTGGAAGTACCTCTATCGATATGCGAAAAAACATCAGGCGCGCGGTAACGGCTTCGGTTATGGAATGGTTTATCCGAACAATCCGCAAAGTGTCACCCGTACGCTGTCTGCTCGTTATTACAAAGATGGCGCGGAAATTTTAATCGACCGCGGCTGGGATATGGCCACGGGTGAGAAAGACTTTGACGATCCGCTGAATCAGCAACATCGTCCACGTCGGTTAACACCTCGTGAATGCGCGCGCTTAATGGGTTTTGAAGCGCCGGGAGAAGCGAAATTCCGCATTCCGGTTTCGGACACTCAGGCCTATCGCCAGTTCGGTAACTCGGTGGTCGTGCCGGTCTTTGCCGCGGTGGCAAAACTGCTTGAGCCAAAAATCAAACAGGCGGTGGCGTTGCGTCAGCAAGAGGCACAACATGGTCGACGTTCACGATAAGGCCACCCGCAGCAAAAATATGCGCGCGATTGCCACGCGTGATACGGCGATTGAGAAGCGCCTCGCCAGTTTGTTAACCGGGCAGGGCCTTGCGTTTCGCGTTCAGGACGCCAGTCTGCCCGGACGCCCGGATTTTGTCGTTGATGAATATCGCTGCGTGATATTTACCCACGGCTGCTTCTGGCATCATCATCACTGCTATCTGTTTAAAGTGCCTGCGACCCGAACCGAGTTCTGGCTGGAGAAGATAGGTAAAAATGTTGAGCGCGATCGCCGCGATATCAATCGCTTGCAGGCACTCGGCTGGCGCGTACTGATTGTCTGGGAGTGTGCGTTACGTGGGCGCGAGAAGCTGACGGATGAAGCGCTTACCGAGCGTCTGGAAGAGTGGATCTGCGGCGAAGGTGCCAGCGCGCAGATCGACACGCAGGGGATTCATTTACTCGCTTGATGCATCCTGAATAACTGGCGCGACAACGGGTTTGGCCGGGAAGAGATATTTTCCCAACGTGACCAGTACCACCGCGAAAACAATTACGCCGAGCGCCAGCCATTCAATCTTCGACAGCGTTTCGCCGCCCAGTCCCGTACCCAGCAAGACCGCGACCACTGGGTTAACGTAGGCGTAGCTGGTGGCGAGAGCCGGACTGACGTTGCGGATTAAATACATATAAGCGTTAATGGCGATAATCGAACCAAACAGCGCCAGATAGCCGACCGCAAGGAAGCCTGAAAGGGAAGGGAGCGCCGTCAGTTTTTCACCCGCAATCATCGACGCGATCATTAACACCACGCCAGCCGCCAGCATCTCAATCGCACCCGCCATCATCCCTACAGGTAAGGTAATGCGCGAGCCATAAACCGAGCCAAACGCCCAGCTAATCGAGCCGATTAAAATCAGAATCGCGCCCCACGGATTGCCGCTTAAATTTCCACCGCTATTGAGCATGATGATTCCGGCAAGCCCAATGGCGATACCCACCCATTCCAGTTTGCGCGTTTTAATGCCAAACAGGCGGCTGAAGCACAGGGTAAAGAGGGGCACGGTTGCAACCACAACGGCGGCGATGCCGGAAGGAACATTTTGATGTTCGGCAACCGTCACCATGCCATTACCGACAGCCAGCAATAACAGGCCAATCAGCGCGGCATTGAGCAGCGGACGTAGCGGGGGAAGTTTGTGTCCGCGCAGTAGCAAAAATGCCAGCAATAAAATACCGGCTGCCAGGAATCGAACGCCCGCCATCATTAACGGAGGCCAGCTTTCCACGCCAATCCGAATGACAAAATAGGTTGAGCCCCAAATGATATACAACGCAAACAGCGCGCCAAAAAGCGGTAACAACTGGCGGAAACGCATAATCCCTCACGGTGGAAATAAAAAGGTGGTTCATAGTAAACGTGAAAATCATTCTGCTGGCGAGAGATATAATTGCACTTGATTGTTAAAAAAATGTTGACCTGTGAAGCAAGTATCAGAGCTGCCGTTTTTGCTTCATACTTACACCCTTCAACAATAAAAATGAGAGGGAATGCTTTTGGCCGGGAGTAGTTTACTGACGTTGCTCGATGATATCGCCACACTGCTGGACGATATCTCCGTGATGGGCAAACTGGCGGCGAAGAAAACCGCCGGTGTATTAGGGGATGATCTATCGCTCAATGCGCAACAAGTTTCAGGCGTGCGGGCCAACCGGGAACTTCCCGTGGTCTGGGGCGTGGCGAAAGGATCGCTGATCAATAAAGTGATTCTGGTGCCGCTGGCGCTGATCATCAGTGCGTTTATCCCGTGGGCGATTACGCCACTGTTGATGATTGGTGGCGCGTTTCTCTGCTTTGAAGGGGTAGAGAAAGTGCTGCATATGCTGGAGGCGCGTAAACATAAAGAAGATCCGGCGCAGAGTCAGCAGCGTCTGGAGAAGCTGGCGGCGCAGGATCCGCTGAAGTTTGAAAAGGACAAAATTAAAGGGGCGATTCGTACCGATTTTATTTTGTCTGCGGAAATCGTCGCCATCACGCTGGGGATTGTGGCAGAGGCGCCGTTGCTTAATCAGGTGCTGGTGCTTTCAGGCATCGCGCTGGTAGTGACCGTGGGCGTCTACGGTCTGGTAGGGGTTATCGTTAAGATTGATGACCTGGGGTATTGGCTGGCGGAAAAATCCAGCGCGCTGATGCAGGCATTAGGTAAAGGGTTATTGATTATCGCGCCCTGGCTGATGAAAGCATTATCGATT
>OIAX01000312.1_pt1 | contig 19898 bp, 15 predicted proteins | sample 1580821 | NCBI WGS metagenome assembly OIAX01 (sample SAMEA3882524, study PRJEB24775) | human gut metagenome | biome: human-associated habitat; feature: intestine environment; material: feces | place: Netherlands | collected 2009/2010 | reverse complement strand
ATGACTGTGCATGCTGTCCTCCGAACCTGGCGCGTCTGATGACCTCACTTGGTTCCTATGTATGGTCTTCAAGTGAAGATACGATCTATTCCCACCTGTTTGTCGGGGGAACGGCTTCCTTTGAAACAGCGGGCGGCGTGAAGATAGCGCTTACATCGAAATATCCGTGGAACGGCTCCGTTACCTACACGGTAGAACCGGAGCAGGCGGGAGCAGAATTTACTTTGGCAGTCCGTTATCCGGGTTGGTGCCATCAGATGCAGGTGAAGGTCAATGGCATACCGGTTTCCGGGGCAGTCAAGACAGACAAGGGCTACTGGATGATCCAGAGAAGCTGGCAGCCTGGTGATACGGTTTCCTGCGAGATGGAGATGGAGCCGGAGCGGGTCTATGCACACCCGATGGTGCGGGCGGATGCCGGATGCGTGGCACTCAGACGCGGACCAATCATCTACACCTTTGAGGGCGTGGACAACGGAGAGGATCTTCAGACACTGCGGATTCCGCGGGAGGCGAAGATTGAAGCGCTTCCGTATCAGGCGGATCTGCTGGAAGGTATCGTGGCGCTGCGCGTGACGGGCTGCCGGAAGAAAACGGCGGTTAATCCGGCGCTTTATGCAGAAGATGCGGCACCAGAAGAGGTGGTAACCCTGCAGGCAATTCCGTACTATGCATGGTGCAACCGCGGCATGACGCATATGCGCGTGTGGATGCAGGAATAGAGAGATAAAACCGTTTGTCTTATTTTATACTTCGGGGTTGAAAGAATATCCGGGCTATAAGAGAAGGAGAGGGACGTATTATATAAGAAAGAAGGGAGTACGGACATGAAGAAATATATCGGAAAACGTATCATGATTTCTCTTGTCACGCTTCTGATCATCATCCTGGTACTTTTTATGCTGCTGCAGCTGATGCCGGGATCTCCGTTCAACGATGAAAAGCTGACCGCGGATCAGATTGCGATGATGTCGAAGAAATATGGACTGGACAAACCGTTGATCGTACAGTTTTTCACGTATGTGAAGAACCTGCTGCAGGGCGATTTTGGTGTATCGTATGTTATTTCCAAGGATACCTCCATCTCGGTTCTGTTAAAGAACCGTGTGCCGGTCAGCTTTGGAATCGGACTGGAGGCAGTTTCCTTCGGTGCGGTAGTCGGACTGATTTTAGGTATTCTGGCAGCGCTCAAGAAAAATAGCTGGCTTGATACCATCTGTACTGTGATTTCAGTTCTGGGCGTCAGCCTTCCGTCCTATGTTTTTGCATTGGTTATGGCATATTTCATCGGCTACAAGGCACAGTGGCTGCCGCTTCTGTTTGACGGCAAGAAGTTCTTCGCATCGTCGATCATGCCGATGCTGGCGCTGTCGATGTTTACGGTAGCGACGGTGGCTCGATTTACGAGAACCTCCCTTCTGGAGGTGCTGGACAGCGACTACATGCTGCTTGCGGAGAGCAAGGGAATCACGGGACGCCCGCTTCTGGTGCGCCATGCACTTCGAAACGCGCTGATCCCGATCATTACGGTACTGGCGCCGCTGGTTGTCGATCTGATGATTGGTTCCCTGGTTATCGAGAAGATCTTCTCGATTCCGGGCATCGGAAGTTTAATGATTGCAGCGATTCAGTCCAACGATTACAACGTGACGATTTCGCTGGCATTTATCTACAGTGTCATGTACATTGTCCTGATGCTGGTGGTTGACGTCCTGTACGGAATTATCGACCCGAGAATCCGTCTGGCGAAGAAATCGGATTGAGAGGTGATGGCATGAAAAAACGGAGTGACGAAAAGACAGATGAGAAAATGACAGGCGGGGATGCGGCTTCCGTTCGGGAGCATGTGTTATCACCCGAAGAATATTTAAGCCAGATCGAATTTCTGGACGATGATTTTGAATTCCAGCACAAAGACGGCTTTGAACATGTCGATACAAACTTTGCAAGCCAGAGCTACTGGAAAGAGGCAATTGCACGGTTTAAGAAAAATAAGGGCGCAATGTTCAGCTTTGTCTGTATTCTGTTTCTGATTGTGATGGCGCTTGTCGGACCTCACATGAACCAGTTTACCTACGATCAGCAGATTATTACCAACCAGAACATGGCGCCGAGAGTGCCGGGGCTGGAAAATATGGGTATCTTAGATGGTTCTGAGACGATCCGTACATCTACCGGAAGCAAAGAAATCAACTATTATGAAAGCAACAGCCTGACCGATACCTACTATTGGTTTGGTTCCGATTCGCTGGGACGCGACCTCTGGACCAGGACCTGGAGCGGAACGCGGATCAGCCTCTATGTAGCGGTTCTGGCGGTATTCATCGACCTTGCGTTTGGTCTGACGTATGGACTTGTATCCGGATATTTCGGCGGAAAAGTCGATATGATCATGCAGCGTATCGTCGAGATACTAAACAGTATTCCGTACCTGATCACGGTTACCCTGCTTTTGTTAGTCATGAAACCGGGGCTTATGTCCATCACGTTCGCCCTGATGTTTTCCGGGTGGCTGGGCATGAGCCGAATCGCCCGCGCGGAGGTCTTAAAGCTGAAAGAGCAGGAATATGTGCTTGCTTCCCGGACGCTGGGAGCAAAGAGTTTCCGCATTATTTTCAAAGAGATTTTACCAAATATTTTTGGTCCTCTGATTACACAGACGATGTTCTCGATCCCGCATGCGATCTTTACCGAGGCATTCTTAGCCTTTATTGGCCTGGGTGTGCCGGAGCCGATGGCTTCGCTGGGGTCCCTGATTTCGAGTGGATATCAGAACTTTACAAGCCATCCGTACATGATCGTGTTCCCGTTAATTGTCATGGGACTTCTGATGCTGTGCTTTAACATGCTGGCGGATGGTCTGCGTGATGCATTGGATCCGAAGATGAAGGATATGTAGGAGGAAATGGCATGGAGAAAAAAGAAGAAATTTTACGAGTGCGGAATCTGGACATTTCCTTCGAGACGACAGCCGGAATGGTCAATGCCGTCCGGGGCGTCAACCTGACGGTAAACCGGGGCGAGACGGTTGCAATCGTTGGGGAATCCGGTTCCGGTAAATCGGTTTCTGCGAAGGCGATCATGGGAATCCTGGCAAAGAACGGAACGATCGACCGCGGACAGATCACATTTTCATATTACCGTAACCCGGAGGAACGGGTCACCAGAGAAATTCTGCAGATGAAAAAAGAGGAAATCCGCCGCCATATCAACGGAAAACGGATCGCGATGGTCTTCCAAGATCCGATGACCTCCTTAAACCCGCTGATGCCGGTTGGGAAACAGATCATGGAAGGCATGATCTGGCATTACCATACACCGAAGGAAGAGGCATATAAGAAGGCGTTGGAGCTGATGAAGCTGGTCGGCATCACCGACGCGGAGAAGCGAATCAAAAACTATCCGCACCAGCTCTCCGGTGGTATGCGCCAGAGAATTGTTATCGCGATCGCACTGGCGTGCGATCCGGAACTTTTAATCTGCGACGAGCCGACGACGGCGCTGGACGTTACGATTCAGTCGAAGATTCTGGAACTGATTCAGGAGATTCAGAAAAAACGGCAGCTGTCGGTTATCTATATCACGCACGATCTGGGCGTCGTTGCGAAGGTTGCCGATTATGTCAACGTCATGTATGCAGGCAAGATCGTCGAGAGCGGCACGGTCGAGGATGTATTCTACGATCCGCGCCACCCGTACACATGGGGACTTCTCTCCGCGATGCCAGATCTGGGAACGGACGACGAACGTCTTTACACAATCCCGGGCAGCCCGCCAAACCTGCTTCACAAGGTAACGGGCGATGCGTTTGCACCGCGGAATAAATATGCGTTAAACATTGACAGTCGTCTGGAGCCGCCGATGTTCAAGATATCGGAGACACACAGCGCCGCGACATGGCTGCTGCATCCGAAGGCGCCGAAGGTCGATATGCCGCCGGAGCTTCGGGATCGAATTGAGAGAATGAAGAAAGAGGGGGGAATCGCATGAGTACAGTGACAGAGACAAACAAAAAGCCCCTTCTGGAAGTAAAAGGACTCAAGCAATACTTTCCGGTCAGCCGGAAATTTACCGTAAAAGCGGTTGAGGATGTCAGTTTTTATATCAATCCGGGCGAGACCTATGGTCTTGTGGGGGAATCCGGATCGGGAAAGACGACGATCGGGCGGGCGCTGATCCGCCTCTACGATCCGACCGCAGGACAAATTACCTTTGACGGGATGGATATTTCCGGAAAAATGAGCCGCCAGACAGAGGCGAGACTCAGAAGTGATATGCAGATGATTTTCCAGGATCCGATGGCATGTTTAAATCCGCGCCAGAAAGTAGCGGATATCATTGCACAGGGGCTGGATATCCATCACCGGTACCATTCCCAGAAAGAGCGGACCGAGATGGTGGCAGACATCCTCCACAAGGTAGGTCTGGCGCCGGAACATGCAAACCGGTACCCGCATCAGTTTTCCGGTGGTCAGCGGCAGCGTGTCGGCATCGCCCGGGCGCTTGTCATGAACCCGAAGCTGATCATTGCCGATGAGTGTATCTCGGCGCTCGATATGTCCATTCAGGCGCAGGTTGTCAACTTGATGAAGGACATCCAGGACGAGACGGGGCTTGCATACCTCTTCATCGCCCATGACCTCTCGATGGTTAAATATATTTCCGACCGCATCGGCGTTCTTCATCTGGGCTACCTTCTGGAGACGGGCACGACGGAGGAGATCTTCTCCCATCCGGTACATCCGTACACCCGAAGCCTGATTTCGGCGATCCCGAACCCGAACCCGGTGGTAGAGCGCAGCCGGATTGCACTGCACTATGATTATAAGACGAGCGGTCTGGATTACGGCGCAGGTACGATGCATCAGATTGAGGGCACACATTTTGTGCGCGGAACCGATGCAGATTTGGAAAAATGGGTGTAGCTTTAAAAGAAAGCCGATGCATTCCGGCACAAAATCAACCATAATAAATGTGATAAAATGACCTGTTTAGCGGGTGATTTTATAGATGAGCCGAACCAGCAGACAACTGAGGATAGACAGCCGGGACCAGGAAATGCAGCATGAAACGGGAATGGTTTGGTTTTATTAAAAAAACAAAAAAGGAGGAAGTATTATGAAGCTAAGAAAAGTAATGGCGTGGACGCTGGCTTCTGCCATGTTTGCTGGACTTTTGGCAGGCTGCGGCGGCTCGACCCAGACAACAGAGACAGCAGCGGCTGAATCTGGAAGCGAAGAGGGCGGCAGCTCGGCTGAGGGCGGCAAGGTGCTTCGCTATCAGGCAAGCACTCTGGTAGATTCCCTGGATCCGGCACTTTCCAACGACTACACATCCAGTGGTGTTATCTCCCAGTTTATGATGGGTCTGATGACCAAGGATGAGTCAGGTGCTCCGGTTTACGGCGTGGCGGAGAGTGAGGAGAAGTCCGAGGATGGTCTGACCCTGACCTTCAAGATCCGTGACGACGCAAAATGGTCCAACGGCGATCCGGTAACGGCAAACGATTTCGTTTACGCATGGAGACGAGTAGCCGATCCGGCAACTGCAAGTGATTACCAGTTCTTTATCACAACTGCCTGCATCGCAAATGCAGAAGAGGTAACAACAGGTGAAAAACCGGTTGAGGAACTGGGTGTAGAGGCAGCGGACGATAAGACATTAGTCGTAACTTTAAGCTCCCCGTGTGCTATCTTTGATTACCTGATGGCATCTGGCGCATGCTTCCTGCCTTTAAATCAGAAATTTGTAGAGAGCTGTGGCGGTAACTTTGCAACTTCCGCAGACACCCTGTTAGCAGATGGCCCGTTCAAGGTATCTTCCTATGAGCCGTCTGCCATGAAGGTAGAATTGGTAAAGAATGATCAATTCTTCGGTGCATCCGATGTGAAACTGGACGGCGTTGAGTTCTCGATCATTACCGACAGCCAGACAGCAGCCCTTTCCTTTGAGAATGGCGATCTGGACGTTGTAACCTTAAGCGGCAACCTGGTAGAGCAGTATGAGGATGATCCGAGATTCGCCACCAGAAGTGACGGTTACAACTGGTATCTGACCCCGAACATGAAGAAAGAGGGGCTTGACAATGTAAATATCCGTAAGGCACTGGCAAAATCGTATGACAAAGAAGCGATTACAACCCGTGTTCTGAAAGATGGTTCCACACCGATGGATTACTTCGTACCGCAGGGTCTTGCAACCAATGAAAAGGGCGAAGATTTCCGTGAGGCAGCAGGTAGCGCATACGACAGCTGGACCTACGATGTAGAGGCAGCAAAAGAGCTGTGGAAGACAGGCCTTAGCGAGCTTGGCAAAGATTCCTTATCCTTCACTTTAATGTGCGAAGATACTGATTCTGCACAGGCTGTTGCACAGTTCTTACAGAGCGAGTGGCAGAACAACCTGCCGGGTCTGACCATCGAACTTCAGGTACTTCCGAAGAAAGCCCGTCTGGAATACATGCAGAAAGGTGAATATGATATCGGTCTTACCCGCTGGGGTCCGGACTACGCAGATCCGATGACCGATCTGGATATGTGGATAACCGGCAGCTCCACCAACTACTCCCAGTTCTCCGATGCAGACTACGATGCAACCATCCAGTCCGCAAAGAAGGGCGATCTGGCACTCGACCAGGATGCTCGTTGGGAAGCTTTAGTTGGCTGTGAGAAGACGCTGGCAGATCAGTGTGTTCTGTTCCCGATTTACGGACAGTCTGTAGCCGTTATGACCAATCCGGATGTAAGCGGTATCCAGTACTACTCCGTAGGACTTCCTTATCTGTTCATCAATGTAGATAAAAAGTAATAAATAAAAACAGATGGATCAAAATCTGAAATGATTTTAGATTCGAAGCGGACCGCAGAGTGAGAAAATGTACCCTGCGGTTCGCTTTTTTTGTTATTTTATGGAATTTTCGCTGTCAAACTGCAGCCTGCTTGTAAGGGTTCACAGGTGGGAATTTTCTGAACTGAAAATTCCGTACGATACAGTAAGGGATGATTTACACGAATCGGAAATGATGATACAATCATAGAAATAGTACAGAGTATTGAGGTGGAAAAATGGCAGGGAAAAAACGAAACAGCAGCTTTGAAATATTGACAGCCATGCAGGACTTAAACACCCCGGCGGGAGCACTCCAGCTGGCGCAGATCCTGCATCTTCCGTCCGCCAGCATCGGGCGGGAGCTTCTGGAGCTGGAGAAAGCAGGGCTGCTTGTCAAGGTGCAGAACAAGGGGCGGATCCTGACGCCGCAGGGTGAACGCTTTCTGGAAGAAGAACGGTCACGCCGGGAGAAGATGAAGGCGGCGAATAAGCTTATCGAGGCGGCGTCGATGGAGACAGAAAGCGGGCTGGAGGATATTCTTTTGGTGCGGAAACTCCTGGAAGGATATGCGGCGGAGGCATGTGCAGAGCGGATTGAGCCGAAGGAACTTCAGAAATTAAAAGATCTGCAGGCAGACTATCTCTATGCAATCCGCCATGGAAGGGCGGGAAGCGAGGAAGATCTGGCGTTCCATCTGAAGATCGCGTATCTCTCAGGCAGCCCGTCTATCCTGCGGATGTTAAAGCTCATCCTGACCGACCAGGACGCTTATGCGCGCTTCAACCAGGCAGCAGTCCGCTCTGACGAAGTCCGGGAAAATGAACACGAAAGCCTTCTGGCAGCGATTGAAGCCGGAGACGGGGCACTGGCGCGCTGGGAGATGGAGCGGCATCTGGAGCATGTAGGGGAGAACCTGCAGGCGTATTTTGCGGGGAGAAAGTAGGATTTGTACGGATTATAAATAAGAAAAAATTTATGCAAATCACATCTTCGATGCGGAAGCTGTATGTGCATGAATTCTGTTCTTAAATATGCTTGCGTTATCTGAAATAAAAAATAATGGTCTGCAGAATAAAATTTAAAACAGAAAAAGAAAATGAAAAAAAGATACTTAAAAATGGGAGGATTTATAGCGGATAAATAACAGATATTCATGTTTGATTATGAATCAAAAAGATATAAATTTCATATAAATGAAATTAAAATGAATAAAATTCACAATCAAACAAATGAAAATGAAAAATTGTGAAAGCGTGCGGATCGTTATTTTTTTAAAAAATACTCGATCAAATAGTGGGAAGGAAGAATACAAATCTTTAAATAATACAACATTTAAACGGAAGTTATGCTGAAATTCTGTAAGTAAACAGATATTACAAGGGTAAAATAGCATGTTGAAAATCCCGTATTGAGGTAAAATAAGGGGCGAACAAGTGTCCTGTCGATGTAAAAAATTTCAAAATTATGAAAAATGAGATTGACTTTCGATGAAAAGCAGAGTACCATAGAGGTATCAAAACCAAAATAGAAACAATCTGTTTTTCGAGCCGAAATTGCTAAGCGGGAAACCGTATGCAGTCAGGCCAATGGGTACATCTGGAAATGGAAGTGCCTTCCGCATTTGAAAAGAAAGAGAGATTCGCTTTACATCGATGGATACGGGAAGCTGTCAGGCTTCTTGTATAGATAGGGTATATATGTGCTGGCAGATAGGTATAGATATAGGTGTATCCATATCTATAGGTGCAGATGTATATACAAACTCGGATACGTTAGGCGGTACTGTCTTTTCAGAGGCGGTGCCGCTTTTCTTTTTGTGTTTCTAAGAACAGGAGGTGCGGATGGAGCCGGATATTAAAAAACTGAACCAGCTGCTTTTATCGGGAAGCTGCTGCAGTCAGGCACTTGTATCACTGGGACTTACCCTTAAGGGCGAGGAGAACCCGAGCCTTCTGAAGGCATCTGCATCACTTTGCCTGGGAGTCAGAAGCGGGCTGACCTGCGGAGCTTTGACCGGTGCGGCGATGATGATGGCGCTCTTTGAGCCGGAAGCGGCATACAGCGAGATGATACCGGAACTGGCAGACTGGTTTCAGGAAAACTATGGTGAAATCTATGGAGGAAGTGATTGCCGTTCGATTTTAGGAGATAACATGGCCAACAAGGCACTTCGGTGTCCCCAGGTGGTAGAGAATACCTACCGCAAGGCCAGAGAACTTCTGGAAGACTATGGCGTGGATCTGGCGGATCTGGCAGAGATGCTGGAAAACGCGGATGACTAAGGAATAGCATTAGGTACGATGCGGAAGGATAGTCGGAAGCATCAGGGGTCTATTTATCTCAGTCGAATCCGGTGGTTCGACTTGAATAAAAAAAGGAGGATAAAGCAGCATGAAATTAAGAAAAATGATGTTGAACATCAACGGTGTGGATCGTATGTTTATGTGCGATCCGGAAAACGATAAACTGTCAGATGTTCTGCGCCGGATCGGTCTGACCGGTGTTAAGGTTGGATGTGGAACTGGTGTCTGCGGTTCATGTTCCATCATTCTGAACGGACAGGTAATCCGTTCCTGTACCAAGAAAATCAGCCAGGTAGAAGAGTATTCCAAAATTACCACCATCGAGGGTATCGGTACTCCGCAGCATCTGCATCCGTTACAGGTTGCATGGATGAACTGCGGTGCTGTACAGTGTGGTTTCTGTGTACCGGGCTTCATCGTTTCCGCATATGCTCTGTTAGAGCAGAACCCGGATCCGACCCGTGAAGAGGTTCGTGACTGGTTCCAGAAGACAAGAAACGTATGCCGTTGTACCGGATACAAACAGATTGTAGATGCAGTTATGGCTGCAGCTAAGGTTATGCGTGGCGAGTGCAGCATCGAAGATATCAAGTTCCACAATCCGGAAGATGGCAACTACTACGGAAAACCGGTTGTTCGTCAGGATGCACTTGGTAAAGTTTGTGGCCTGACCGACTACGGCGATGATCAGGCTCTTAAGATGCCGCAGGGCGTTTTATATGCAGCTATCGTTCAGCCGAAGGTTACCCATCATGCAAAGATTCTGGCTATCCATACTGAGGAAGCTGAGAAGATGCCGGGCGTTGTTAAGGTTATCACAGCAAAAGACCTTATCGCAGCAGGCGGAACTAACATCATGGCTGAGGGTCAGTTCCATGAGAGAAGTACTGTTATGACACCATCCCGTAAAGTTCTTCAGGATGAGAAGATCTATCGTTACGGTGATGTTATCGCTATGGTAGTAGCTCATACACATCGTCAGGCTCGTGCAGCAGCCGCTAAGGTTACGATGGAATACGAGCAGCTGCCAGAGTATCTGACATATCTGGATGCAGTTATGCCGGATGCTATCCGTATCCATGAGGATACTCCGAACATCTTCTGTGAGCAGCCGGTATTAAAGGGAGCAGGTCTGGAAGATGCAGAAGAGGTAAGAGACTTAATCGACAAAGCACCGCATGTAGTAGAAGGAAGCTTCTCCTCCTCCCGTGAGCCGCATCTTTCCATTGAGGGTTGTGTACTTCAGTCTTACTGGGGCGATGATGGCCTGCTGACCATTCAGTGTAAATCCCAGTGTGTATACTCTTCCATCGGACGTCTGGGTAACTGCCTCGGTGTTCCGAAGGATAAATACCGTATCATCATGAACCCGACCGGCGCAAGCTTTGGATGGTCTACCAACGCAGGCGATATCGCACTGTGTGCAGCTTGTACCGTAGTTACCGGCGAGCCGGTATCCCTGTCCATGTCCTATGAAGAGCATCAGCACTTCAGCGGAAAACGCTGCCCGGCATACTCCAATGGTCGTCTGGCATGTGATAACGAAGGTAAGATCCTGGCTGCTGAATTTGATATCGGTATGGACCACGGCGCTTACTCCTGGGGCGGTGACGACGTTATGACCAAACCGGCACGTTTCACCTTCTTCCCATACAATGTACCGAACGTAGCAGGTCTGGTTCGTGTAGCCAACGTAAACCATGCATTTGGTACCGCTTACAGAAGCTACGGTTCTCCGCAGGCATATACACTCAGCGAGCCGCTGATGGATATGATGGCAGAAGAACTGGGCATGGATCCGTTCGAGTTCCGTTATAAGAATATCTGCCGTGAAGGCGATAAAAATATCAACAGCTATGTATATCCGCAGTATCCGATGGAGAAGATCATGGATACCATGCGTCCAATCTATGAGAAGGCAGTGGCTGATGCGAAAGCAGCTGACACACCGGAGAAGAGAAGAGGCGTTGGTATCGCATGGGGCGGCTTCAACGTTACTGAGGGCGGCGGCGACAGCGCTGAGGTTGCTCTTGAGCTTATGCCGGGCAACAAGATCCGCAAATACGACACATGGCACGCAATGGGCCAGGGTGCTACAACCGGTTCTCTGGTAGTAACACTGGAAGCTCTGAAAGAAATGCATCTGACACCAGAAGATATCCAGCTGATTCAGAATGATACCAAGACCTGTCCGGATACCGGTATGGCTGGTGCCAGCCGTTCCCTGTACATGGATGGTAATGCAACCATCATCGCAGCTAACAAGCTTCTGGCAGCTATGAGAAAAGAAGATGGTACACTTCGTACCTATGATGAGATGAAGGCAGAAGGCATCGAGACCAAGTATCTTGGCCGTTACGAGACCAACACAACTCCGGGTCTGTGCCGTCTGGATCCGAATACCGGTATCGGTGACCCGACTCCGGCATTCACATACTGCCTGAACCTGGCAGAGGTTGAGGTTGATACTAAGACCGGTAAGACTACCGTTCTGAAATTCACCTGTGTTGACTTCGTTGGACGTATCGGTAATATCGATGCTGTTAACGGTCAGGCATACAGCGGTATCATGCATGGTATCGGCTTCGCCCTGAAAGAGGACTACGCAGACGTTAAGAAACATGCGAACATGTTTGGCGCTGGTACTTCCTACATCAAGGATGTTCCGGATGATATCAACCTGATTCATATCGACGGCGCTATCTCTGATGGTCCGTTCGGTTCTTCAGGTGCTTCTGAGGCATTCCAGGCATCTGGCCACTGTGCAGTTCTGAATGGTATCTACAATGCCTGCGGCGTACGTATCCATGAGATCCCGGCACTTCCGGAGAAGGTAAAAGCTGGTCTGGATGCAATCGCAAAGGGCGAGAAACCGTACGAGCCGAAGAAATACTTCCTTGGTTCCGATATGTATGAGGAACTGGAGAACATCAAAGAGAATCCGGTACAGGTAGGAACCCAGAGCTTCTACGTATCCCTGGATGATCCGACGGCAGAGCGTCCGTTCTAATCCGATTCGGAAGAGGAATGCGTGGCTGCACATGAAGCGGGCAGCTGCGGCAAGGCGTATCGTGTGATTGTAAATAAGAATTAAATAAAAGCTGCTGCGAACCTGCAGAATCTATGTTTAGAGAGGTAGGTTTTGCAGCGGCTTTTTTGTAATTATGGTATATAATAAAAAGTATTAAAAGTTGGCTCTTAGAATTTTTACTTATCGATGGAGGACGGGATAAATGATTCTGGGAGAGGATAAATGGTTACTGTTCACGGGTAGGCACTTTTGGAACCGAAAGTGCCGTAAGAAAACGTGGTGGCAGCAGGAATTTGCCGTATTTAAATGCGAAGCCACGGCAAATTCCGTTACTGGGCACGTATGCGTGAACAGTAACGATAAATGCAGGAGAAAAGAAGGGAGGTCCGCCCTGTGAGCTATTTGGAAGATTTTGAGAAGACGCTGGCGGAGAAATGCCATCAGAACGAGCCGCCGTTCTGCCAGGCAGCCTGTCCGTTCCGGCTGGATATCAAGGGGCTGGAAGAAAAGTGGAAAAAGGGACGTTTCAACGCGGCGTACCGGACCTATCAGAATACGGTGGGATTTCCGGATATTGTGTCGAAACTGTGCAGCCATCCGTGCGAGAAGGCATGTCTGCGTGCGAAGCTGGACGGCGGGATCGCGATCGGGCTTTTAGAGCGGGCGACTGTCGAGTACGCGAAGCGGAAGGCACCGAATGCGTATAACCTGCCGTCGAAAGGAAAAAAGATCGCGATCGTCGGAGGCGGTCTTTCGGGGCTTGGCTGTGCACTGCGTCTCTGCAATAAAAAGTACGAGGTAACGGTTTATGAGCGGGAAATGGTTCTGGGCGGTCAGGCGAGAAACCAGATGGATCCGGCGGAATTTGATGCGGAGATCGAGGCACAGTTCCAGTTTGAGGAATTTTCACGCCATCTCGGTGAAACGGTAACGGATCTGGAGGCACTCCGGATGGACTATGATGCCGTGTATGTGGCAACTGGGGCAGATGGCGCTGACTTTGGTCTGGAAATGGCTCCGGACGGCGCATTTGCAACCCGGACACCGGGCGTTTTCATTGGAGGTTCCCTGACAGGCGGCGACAGCATGAAGGCGCTGGCAGATGGGCTGGCGGTTTCGCTTGCGATCGAACGGTATCTGAAAACGGGCGGCATGAATGAGCCATTTCGAAAGGAAGGGACACTTTTAAATCTTCAAACGAATGGGATCGAGCGTGCCGATCGGGTGGTTCCGGCAAACGGGGAATCGTATACGGAGGAAGAGGCGATGCAGGAGATCACGCGCTGCCAGAAGTGTTCGTGTGATGCCTGTATGCGTGCCTGTGATCTGATGCGCCTGCATGAGAAAACACCGCGCCGCCTGTATGAAGAGGTTTACATAACAATTCATCCCGGCACGTTATCGCGCGATGGTACGTGGGCGACCAGACTGATCAGCACCTGCGATCACTGCGGGCTTTGCAAGGAAGTCTGTCCGCAGCATATCGATTTCAGCCAGTTTCTGCTTGACAGTATGCGGGCAATGCAAAAAAAAGGCGCGATGCCGTGGCCATTCCACGATTTTTGGCTGCGCGACATGGCATATGCCTCCGGAAAAGCGGGGCTTACGCGGAAACCGGAGAATGTTAAGCAGAGTTCCTATGCATTCTTTCCGGGATGTCAGCTCGCCGGTTCGGATCCGCGCTATGTGACGCGGACGTATGAGTGGCTGCGTTCCAAAAAGCCGGATGCGGCGATCTGGATGACCTGCTGCGGTGCGCCTGCCGAGTGGGCAGGCGAAGTGGACATCCACGCGGCACATCTGGAGGAAATGCGGCGGCAGTGGAGAGAGCTTGGCGAACCGACAGTGGTTTTAGCATGCCCGAACTGCCGGAAGATGTTTGAAGAATACCTGCCGGAGCTTCCGGTTGTCTTTCTGGCGGAAGTGATGGAAGAGTGGGGCGTGGAGAAAGATGCTGCTTTGGAACCGGACAATGCTGAAAAGGGTGAAATGGAAGCAGGAAGTGCCCAGCAAGCGCAGTCGTATGCCTTGTTTGATCCCTGCGCCAGCCGCTATTACCCGGAATTGCAGGAGAGTGTACGCCATCTGGCGGATGCAGCAGGGATTACATGGGAAAATCTGCCGTATGACGGGAAAAAGGCGCGCTGCTGCGGATACGGCGGACATATCGGGATTGCTTCTCCGAGCCACACAAGCTATATGACAACTTCCCGTGCAAAAGAGGAGGAACTGCCGTATGTGACCTACTGCGTCAACTGCCGGGAGTCCTTTGCCGGACAGGGTAAGGAGGCGGTTCATATCCTCGACCTGTTGTTTGGGTTAAATGGCGCGGGGCGCCCGGCGGCGACGGTGACGGAGCGCTGGCACAACCGCCTGGCGGCGAAACGGGAACTGCTTAAGACGTACTGGAATGAGACGATCGAAGAGGAAACACATATGAAATTAGAAGTTGAGAAGGAGCTGGAACGCAAATTGTCAGCGAGCCAGATTTTGATCGAAGATATGGAACAGGTCATTGAACACTGTGAGCGGGAAGACCGCGGCATCATCGACCCGGAGACGGGACATCGGATCGGGCATCTAAAGATCCAGCATATGACCTACTGGGCAGAGTACGAGGTGCTGCCGGACGGCGGTTATAAGCTCTGGAATGGCTACAGCCACCGCATGAATCTGGAAGGAGAGTGATGAGTATGCCGACGATCGATGGAGGCGGAAGAGATCAGCGGATCAAAGAGGCGTTGGAGAAAAAAGTTATCTGCCGCCGGTGTCAGGTGGAGATGGTGCCGAAATCCACATTTTTTGACTATCTGGGGCACAATTTCCACACCGAGATCCTGTGCTGTCCGAAGTGCGGCGAGGTATATCTGCCGGAAGCGCTGGTAAAAGGGCGTATGGCGGATGTGGAGAGAGAGCTGGAAGATAAGTAGATAGTAGATATAAGTATGATTCATGAGAGATGCTTTTGAATCTGAAAAGGATAGGTGAGACAGGCTGGCTGCGGGGATTTGCCATGTGTGAACATGAGAACACAGCCCATTTGCGGCTGGCTGCATCATGGGAGAACTGTAATGAATTGAGATAAGGGGATGAAAGACGATGGTAATGAATGTACAGGACAGAGGCGTCCTGCCGGAAGAAATGCGCTATACATACAGTGTCTGCCCGGTCTGTTTAAAACGCATTCCGGCAAAGCGGGAAGAGCGGGACGGGCAGATATATCTGGTAAAAACCTGCCCGGAGCACGGGACATTTTCCAGTGTAATCTGGAGAAATAAGCGCAAGTTTGCCGACTGGCGCGGGGAACGTCCGGCGGTGGGAGAAAATGAAAATCTAAATTGCCCGGCGGGCTGCGGTCTGTGTGCGGAGCACAGGCGCGCCACCTGCTGTACCCTGCTGGAGATCACAGCGCGGTGCAATATGAACTGTACCTTCTGTTTTGCGGAGCCGGACGGGACGCAGGATCCGTCCTTAGACACGGTAAAACGGTGGATCAACGATCTGACGGAGCCGGGAAAGACACTTTTGCAGCTTTCCGGCGGGGAACCGACAGTGCGGGACGATCTGCCGGAGATCGTGGCGTATGCGAAGCAGGTTGGCTGTAAATATGTGCAGTTAAACAGCAACGGTCTGCGCCTGGCGGAGGACGAGGCGTTTGTAAAGCGTCTGGCGGATGCGGGACTTTCGTTTGTATTTATGCAGTTTGACGGCGTGGACGATGCCGTATATGAAAAACTGCGCCGCCGCCCGATGCTGGAAGTGAAAAAACGGGCGATCGAGCAGTGCGGCCGGTATGGAATCGGCGTGACGCTTGTTCCGGTCATTGTTCCGGGCGTCAATACGGAGCAGATCGGGGACATCATCCGGTTTGCCATTCAGCGGTCGCCGTATGTGCGCGGCGTGCATTTCCAGCCGGTCAGCTATTTTGGACGTATCCCGGAGCTTCCGGCGGATGATGACCGCTATACGCTGGATGAGCTTCTGGAGGCGGTTGTCAGCCAGAGCGGCGGGCTTATCAAAGAGGAACAGATCGCGCCATCCTGCTGCGATCACCCGATGTGTGGGTTCCACGGGGATTTCATCGTGATGCCTGGGGATAAATTGATGCCGCTGACAAATTATAGTGGAAAAACCGAGGCAGAACCGGAGGGCGAAGGCTGCTGCTGCGGTCCGGATCCGGCGGAGAAGAACCGTGAATTTGTCGGACGCCGCTGGGAACGGCGCGATCTGGAAGAGACGTGCTGTTGTGGAGAAAGTCAGCCGGAAAAAGAAAGCTGCTGCTGCGATGCCAATGCAGATGCGTATCTGTTGGAGAAAGCACAGCCCGAACCAGGAAGCTGCTGCTGTGGCGAAACTCAGCCCGAACCAGAATCCTGCTGCTGTGAAGAAGAATCAGTTGACATAACAAATATGGAGGACTTCTTAAAGCGTGCAAAAAGCCACGGCTTCACGATCACATCCATGGCGTTTCAGGATGCCGGAAATCTCGATATCGAGCGCCTGCGCCAGTGCAGCCTGCATGTGTATAAAGACGGGAAGAAGATTCCGTTCTGTGCATACTACTTGTCTCCGATGGAAAGAGGCAGATAATAGAAGCGCAGAAAGGAGAGGTGCAAAAAATGGATACAAATGAGTGCAGTCTCTGCCGACCGGGCGGATTTGCGCTGACGAGGCAGATGTTCCAGTTTGCGGGAATTGAGATACCGGAGGCGGGAGCGGCAGAGACGGAGTCTACAGACCCTGCAGTGCCGCTTCGCGTCATCGACATCGGCTGCGGAACCGGCGGCACGATGCGCTGGCTTTCTGAGCATTGCCAAGACTGGCAGATTTCCGGTCTGGATAAGAATCCGGATGTGCATGAACCTGGCTGGATAGAGACTGGATGTGCGGAGAAACTGCCATATCCAGATCAGACGGCAGATATCATTCTGATGGAGTGCAGTTGTTCCAAAGCTGTGGATCCGGCGGCGGCGCTCCGGGAGGTGTACCGGGTGTTAAAACCGGAAGGATGGCTTTTGATGAGCGATATGTATGCCCGGAAGAAGGAGCTTTTCTTAGACGGGATGCTGGGACGGCTGGAGTCTGCTAAAACAATCCGTGACCGGCTGGCGGATGCGGGATTTGCGCTTGCAAAGATGCAGGACGTGTCGGGAACATTGGCGGAGTGGATCGGGCAGCAGATCTTCGATGGAAATCTGGAATCCGTCTGCGCGGCGCTGGGGGCGGAACGGAAGATTTTAAAAGAAGCGGGCTGCGGTTATTTTATTGCGGCGGCGCAGCCGTCCGGGTTATGGCGGACACTTTCGTATGTAAAGGAGAAAAGTCCATTTTATCAGAAGAAATTTACATCCGTCTGGGGACAGCTTGGGAAAATGGCAGGTTCCGATGTACGGCTCGCGCCGGATTCGTTTTCATGGGCGGATTTCCGGGCACTTCCCCTCACAACCCCGGAGGAACTGAAAGCGGAGCCGGAAACATTTTTATGTGTTCCGGCCAAGGAGATCGCGCGGATCATCACGCTGAAAACCTCCGGCAGTACAGGGGCACCGAAGCGCCTGTTTTTTACCGAAGACGATCTGATGCAGACGGCGGATTTCTTTGAAACAGGGATGCAGTACATGGTAAAGCCGGGCGATCGGGTCACGGTTTATATGGAAGGACCGGGATTTTTTTCGATTGGAGGACTTTTAAAAGAAGGATTGGGGCGCATTCAGGTGGAGACGAAGGTTCATGGACTAATTCGCGATATGGAAGCGGCAGCGCGGGACGGCGAGGGGGCAGACTGCCTGATCGGTGTCCCAAGCCAGATGTATGCGCTGGCGGCCCATGCGCCGGGACTCCGCCCGAAAACAGTGCTTTTAAGTGCTGATTATGTGCCGGTCAGCGTGCAGCGATTTTTGGAAAAAACATGGAACTGCCGGGTCTTTACACACTGGGGAATGACGGAAACTGGTTACGGCGGCGGCGTACAGTGTGGGGCGCGTGCGGGTTACCATCTGCGGGACCGGGACCTTTTGATTGAGATTCTGGATCCGGAGACGGGACAGCCGGTTCCGGAAGGGCACTACGGCGAGCTGGTTCTGACAACGCTTCGGCGGCGGGGAATGCCGCTTGTGCGCTATCGGACCGGCGATCTGGGGCGGATGATTGCAGAACCGTGTGCCTGCGGATGTTTAAAGCCTAGACTTGATAAGGTTGAGGGACGGCTGGATGACAGCGTCCGGCTGTCCGGCGGCAAAGTACTTTCCATGCACATATTAGATGAGCTTTTATTTGCCCTGGATGAGGTGGAAGATTTTCAGGCATCTTACAATGCGGCGCAGAAGCATCTGACGGTGGCTGTTATGAAGAAAGCAGGTTATGCAGATGCGGTAGGAAGCAGAGTGAAAAATGTCAAAGCAGCATTAACGGAATACTTTGGGAACTGCCTGACCGTCGCAGTGATAGAAAAAGAAATTTCCCCCTATATCGGTTCGGGAAAAAGACGGCTGATCATCGAGGAAAAATGAAAAATGAGTGGTAAAATTCAATATCATGAAAAACTTGACGATAAGTTTTAATTGCAGTATCATAAAATTAAAAATAATCGAGAAATTTTGAAAAAAAATAGTAAAATTTGACAAGAACAAGGAGAAAAAAATGAACATAGCGATTGCATCAGAGACAGAGGAGATCGACGGACTGGTACCGGCGACTTTTAAGGAGAGTCCGTTTTTGATGATTATTGACGCGGACAAGAACCAGATTTTCCATGTCTATGGAAAACAGGATCCGGACAATCTGGTATTTGCGAAGAAGGTGGTAGAACATGACTGTGAGGCAGTCATCTGCGGACCGATCGAGAAAGAACCGTTTGAGATACTGGTAAAAGCGGGCGTGACCCGTTATCTGGGAAGCGGGCATACGGTTCAGAAGGCATATAGCTATATGAACCGTTATAAACTGGAGCTGATCCGCGACTACATCGGCGGACCGGGACCATTTGGACACAGCCATGATTTCAGCTGCGAGTGTGGGGAAGAAGAGGAACACGAGCACTAGGAAAGGATAGAATGCGGACGATTTATTTGATCCGGCATGGGAAGCCGGAATTTCCAGATGAACGGAAATACTGTATCGGACGGACGGATCTGCCGCTTTCAGAGGAAGGGCGGACACAGATTCGGGCGCTGGGGGAGACATTTGCGGGACGCAGAATTGAAAAGATTTATACCAGCCCGTTAAAGCGCTGCCGGGAGTCAGCCGCGATCCTGCAGGAAGTGATTGACAGAAGTATTCCGATTGAGGTCGTAGATGGTCTGGCGGAGATTGACATGGGGGAATGGGATGGTCATTCCTTCGATGAAATCCGGGAACAGTTTCCAGCGGAGTATGTGGCACGAGGGGCAGATATGTACGATTTCCGACCGCCGCAGGGAGAGAGTTTTGCGGATTGTGCAGGGCGCGCCAGGACAACCTGGAATGAACTCCGGATGAAGAGCCGGGGCGATATTCTGGTAATCGGGCACGCGGGTTGGTTCCGGACACTGATCAGTGGCTGGGAGAATCGGAAAAAGGAAGAACTTCTGCAGATTCCCTTTGGCTACGGACAGGTGTATGAAAGAAAGGATTATGTATTTGACGCCTTGATCTCGGCGGCGGGGCGATCCTCGCGGATGGGGGATTTCAAACCGCTCATGAAGCTCGGCGCCCAGACGGTCCTGGAACGTGAGATACAGACGCTGCGGGCGTGCGG
>OIAX01000305.1_pt1 | contig 20115 bp, 20 predicted proteins | sample 1580821 | NCBI WGS metagenome assembly OIAX01 (sample SAMEA3882524, study PRJEB24775) | human gut metagenome | biome: human-associated habitat; feature: intestine environment; material: feces | place: Netherlands | collected 2009/2010 | reverse complement strand
CTGCCGCACCTCGCTCGCCGTATCGGCACTTAGAATTATGCGGTATTGCCCTTATTTTATGCCTTGCTCTTGTTCTTTTCCACGCACAGCCCCCACACCACGGTGATGAACATGGTGATGAGCATATCCGGCAGGGTATTGCCCAGCACAAAGTCAATGTTCATCAAGATGCGGTAGATCACAAAGCCCACCAGCCAGATGATCATGCGGGAAGCGGAAAGCTCCTTGGCGGAAGCATCCGAATGCAGGATAAAAGCATCGGCAATCTGCACGGCGATCATCGGGGCAAACACAGAGCCGATGAGGTACAGGAAATCGGTGATATCATCCATGGGGAAAACAATCGCGCCCACGGTGCCAATGACGGTCACGATCAAAGCGACCTGCTTGCCCTTGAACTTGGGGGCGATGGTCTCGGCAGAGATACCGGCGCTCCAAGCATCCAGGAAGGTGGTGGTGACGGTAGAGAACACCACGATCAGCAGGCCGACCACTCCAAGGCCAGCCTGCAGCAGGATCTGGGCGATATCGCTCTGGCCGGTATAGATGGCAGCGCCCATGCCAATGAGGTACATCCAGCAGGAAACAACGCCGTAAGTAACAGTGCTGGCCAGGGTAGCGGCAAAGGGCTTTTCGGCTTCGCGGGTGTAATCGCTGATGAGCGGAAGCCAGGACAGCGGCATGGCAACGGCCAGCTCCACGGCAGCGCCAAAGCTGAGGGAATCATCCTGCGCGGTCATGATACCGTTGCCGCCAAAGAAGATGACCTTGCACATGACAAGGGTCAGCACGAACAGCAGCACCATAACCACCTGGTTGATGCGGCCCAAGTCGGTCAGGCCGATCAGAATCCAGACCAGGATCAATGCGCCGATAACAAGGCACCACAGCCAGGCACCCACACCGGCAATGCCGTTTGCCGCCAGCGCGCCGTCATAAATCATGATGGCTGTCCAGCCGACCAGCTGCAGCACGTTGAGGGCGGCAAACCACAGGCTGCCTTTTTTGCCAAAGCTGAGCTTGGAGGTTTCCATGGCGGAAAGCCCGGTGCGCCCGCCGATGAGACCGGCAAAGAACATCATGGTGCAGCCGATCAGATGGCCCAGCAGGATTGCGGCAAAGCCCTTGGCCATGCCGAGGGGGGCAAAGTAAGTGCCGGTCAGGATCTCAGCAATGGAAACACCAGCGCCGAACCAGATCAAACTGTTTTGGAATACAGAAGTCTTTTTCATGCTTCGGCCTCCTTGCTCCACTCGTTATCCAATGCAAAGGCGTGGTTCATGGGGCCGGAGCCATGGCCCAGGTCCAGCATGGCGGCCAATGCGCCGGAAATATACGCCTTGGCCCGGCGCACAGCGGTTTCCAGATCATAGCCCTTTGCCAGGTTGGAGGCAATGGCGCTGGACAGGGTGCAGCCGGTGCCGTGGGTGTTGGGGTTATCAATGCGCTGGCCGTTGAACCAGGCGGCGCTGCCATCGGTCAGCACCAGCAGGTCGTTGGCATCGTTCAGGTTATGCCCGCCCTTGCACAGCACATTGCAGCCAAATTTCTGGCTGATCTCTTTAGCGGCGTTTTCCATATCGGCAGCCGTCTTAATGCTGTGGCCGCACAGGATCTCCGCTTCGGGGATGTTGGGGGTAATGACTTCCGCCAGGGGCAAAAGCTCGGTTTCCAGCGCGGTAACGGCGTCCGGTTCCAGCAGGGCTGCGCCGGAGGTTGCCACCATCACGGGGTCCACCACGATATGCTTTGCGCCGTACTGCCGCAGCTTTTGGGCGATCACGCGGATCAGCTCCTGAGAGCTGACCATACCGATCTTGACAGCATCCGGGTAGATATCCGTAAACACGGCATCCAGCTGCTGCGCTAAAAATTCCGGCGTTGAATTCAGGATGCCGGTTACCCCAGTGGTGTTCTGGGCGGTCAGGGCGGTGATGGCGCTCATGGCAAACACGCCGTTCATCGTCATGGTTTTGATGTCGGCCTGAATTCCGGCGCCGCCGCTGGAGTCACTGCCAGCGATTGTCAATGCTGTTCTCATGTTTTTCCTCCTGTTGCCCGTATCGGGCGTGGTTCAGCATCAGGTAAAAATATCCGCCGTGCAAGGTGGTGCCCCCAATGCACAGCGCACCAACAGCGATAGGATGTATCGAACACCCCAAAGCTGCAAGGTCATATTATAACTGCCCGGCCAGGCGGTACAGTTCCCGGCTGGCAGCGCAGGGGTCGGCCTGGGCAAAAATGGCGCTGACAACGGCCACACCGGCCAGCCCCCTGCCCTGCAGCTGCAGCAGGTTGGCGGCGTCAATGCCGCCGATGGCTACAACGGGGATGTTGACCGCCGCCGTTACCGCGCGCATGGTTTCAGCAGTAACAGGGTGGGCGTCCAGCTTGGTGCCGGTCACAAAGGCCGCGCCGCAGCCAAGATAGTCCGCGCCGTCGGCCTGGGCGGCCAGCGCTTCGGCAGCGTTATGGGCCGATACGCCCAAAATCTTATCCGGCCCCAGCAGGGCGCGGGCGCGCTTAGCGGCCATATCGCTCTGGCCCACATGCACGCCGTCCGCCCCGGCTGCCAAAGCAACCTCGACATTATCATCAATCACAAACGGCACATGACGGAAGTGGCACAGGGCGGACAGTTCCTCGGCTTCGGCCAGCAGGTCGTGTTCGTCCAGGCATTTTTCCCGCAGCTGCACAAAGGTTGCCCCGCCGTCAATGGCCTGGGCCACTACATCGGCAAGGCGGCGGCCGTTCAGCCAGGTGCGGTCGGTCACAGCGTACAGGCGCAGCTGCTGCGGCAGAACTTTCATAAACAAAACCTCCAAAAAAGGCAAAACAAAAAACGGGCGCGCCGGAAAAAGGCGCACCCGTTTTGTACACGAATGTTGCATTCTCCCTACGTTGGCATTACCCACATCAGGTTCATCGGGTCGGAATCGATTGTTCCCTCTCAGCCATAGTGGCTCCCCATAACGGGTACTATCATACCCCTTTTTGCGGATAAAAACAAGACCTTGACAAAATTCCCGCAAGTGTTTATGATGGGTAACGAAATCAGGGGAGCCTTTTTGGCTGAGAGGAAGCGCTGCTTCGACCCTTAATACCTGATGTGGACCATGCCACCGTAGGAAGACTTTCAACTATTTTGTTCTGTCTTTTTTGCAGGGGCTCCGCGTTGGGCCCCTGCTTTTTGTATCATATCAGGGCCGGCCCGTTGGGCCGCCTTAGGGGAAAGGAAGGAAAACAGGCATTGTGCCCGAAGCTGCGGGGGAGCGCCCGGAGCTTTGTGATTCAGCGATGGGAAGCCGTGTTCCGGCGTGAGAGGAAGCCAGCAAGCTTCGACCGAACAGCGGGGAGAAGTGTTTGCCCGCTGCGCCCGTACAAGGCGGCTGACGGCAGATGCCTGCGGCAGCCTTCCGCTTTTTTGTTATATTGAAAAAGGAGTACTCGATATGAAAAAGTCCAATACCAAAAAGCTGGCTCTGGCCGGTGTTCTGTGTGCCGTTGCTGTTGTTGGCAGCATGTTTTCTTTCCCTGTTTTTGGCAGCAAGTGCGCGCCGGTGCAGCACATGGTCAATGTACTGTGCGCCGTTCTGCTGGGGCCCTGGTATGGCGTTGGTGCCGCATTTGTGGCCAGCCTGCTGCGCAACCTGCTGGGCCTTGGCAGCCTGATGGCGTTCCCCGGCAGCATGTGCGGCGCTTTGCTGTGCGGCATTGTCTACCACAAAACCCACAAGCTTCTGCCCACTTTGGTCGGTGAGGTGTTCGGCACCGGCATCATCGGCGGTTTGCTGGCATGGCCGGTTGCCATCTTGTTTATGGGCAAAGCCGCCGGCGATATTGCGTTCTATGCCTACATTGTGCCGTTCTTGGTTTCCACCGTGGGCGGTTCCATCATTGCCGGCATCATCCTGTTTGCACTGGAAAAGAACGGCACCCTGAAATCCATGCAGAACGCCCTGAACAAGTAACACGAGGTTTGTATTTATGTCCGTATCCGCACCGCTGGCCGCCATCCGGGCGCAGCACCCGCTTCTGCACTGCATTTCCAACATTGTTTCTGCCAACGACTGCGCCAACCTGGCGCTGGCCATCGGGGCAAGCCCCATCATGGCCCAGGCCCCGCAGGAAATGGCCGACATTGCCGCTTTGGCTGGCGCCGTTGTGCTGAATACCGGCACCCCGGACGAAGCCAAGTTCACCGCCGCCCGCACCGCCGGTGCCACGGCAAACCGCCGCAGCATCCCTGTTGTGCTGGACCCAGTGGGTGTGGGCGCAAGCCCCTGGCGGCTGGCAAACATCCAGAGCCTTTTGCAGCAGGTGCAGCCCGCCATTGTGCGGGTGAATGCCGGGGAGGCCGCCGCCCTGCTGGGCCTTGGCGGCAGCGAGCACGGGGTAGACAGTCTGACCGCCCCAAAAGCGCCCGCCGGGCTGGCCGCAGCTCTGGCGCAAAAGCTGGGGTGTGTGGTGCTGCTTTCCGGCACCGAGGACCTGATTGCCGATGGGCAGCAGCTCTGCACCGTGCGCGGCGGCAGCAACCGGATGCGCACCGTGACGGGGGCCGGATGTATGCTTTCCGTTTTGTGCGGGGCGTTTGCCGCCGTGCAGCCGGGGGATGCCTTTACCGCTGCCGTGCAGGCCGCACGGTTCTGGAAAGCCTGCGCCGAGCAGGCTGAGGACCATGCCGCCGGGGCGGGCAGCTTCCGCGTGGCGCTGTTTGACGCGGCGGGCAATATGACAGATGAAGTATTTGCCGGGGAATAATTTTTATGGTGGCAACTTAGTTGTACAAGTGCGTTTTCCACCCCCGTACCCTGCTAGTGACTGATAAAACCATTGCCTTCTTTGTAGGGGCGGGGTCACTGACCCCGCCGGAACTTAGGTCGGATTGAACATTGAAAATATGTGACGAATCCACAAATTACTTGTAAGGGCGGCGTCCCCGACGCCCCGGATGGGCAATAATTATACCGCACATTTCAATGGATCTAACGTCTTATATGGCTTTCCGACTTTCCCGAAAAAACGCTTTTTCCCATTATAACAGCAAAAGCCGGGTGCGGCAAGTGCGCACCCGGCAAAATGCGGTGTGTTTTGCGTTTTACAGCTCACAGGGGGCAAAACCGTCCTTGCCCAGCACCAGAACACGGGTATAGCCCAGTTCCTTCAGCTGTGCGGCGGCTTCCTCAAAGCCAAAGGTCAGGGCCTTGGCTTCGTGGGCATCGGCGGTAATGGTCACATTGCCGCCCATGGTCAGCCATTCTTTCAGGATGGCCGGGGAGGGAAAGTAATCCTCGCGGAAGCCGCGATAAACCGAGCTGGTATTCACTTCCAGCACGCAGCCAGCCTGTGCAGCAGCTTCCAGTGCCTTGTGGGCAGCGGCGGTGTAGCGCGGGTCGGATTCATCAAAGAACTTGCCGCTACCGTTCACCTTTTTGATCAGGTCAAAATGACCCAGGATGGTGGGCTTTTTGGCGGCAACTGCGGCTACGTTGGCAAAATACGTTTCCACCACAGCAAGGCCGTCGCCGTCAAAGTCGTCCTGGATGCAGGCAGCCAGGTCCGCTTCGCGCCAGTCAATCTCGTAATATTTGCCGGTCTTGGGGCCCTTGACATAATGGGCGCTGCCGATCCAGTAATCATAGGCAGCCGGGTCGTCATCGCTGTACAAATCCCATTCCAGGCCGCACAAAATGTCCAGCTTGCCGGCATAGCGCTCTTTCAGCTTGGCTACCTGGGCACGATACAGCTGGGTGCGTGCATTGGTCATGCAATACTCAATGTCGTGCGGGGTGTGGCTGTGGCCAGAGAAGCCCAGCGTTTTCAGCCCGGCTTTCCAGGCGCTCAGGGCAAGCTCCTCCAGGGTGTTTTTGCCGTCACACAGCTTGGTGTGAACATGAACCGAACTGAGCAGATATTCCTTAGCCATTACTGCATCCTCTCCTGTTTCACTTTATGGTCAATAACATGGCGCTTTTCCAGCTCTTTGGTGATGTCTTCTACGGAAATGCCAAGTTCAATCATCAAAACCATCACATGGTAGGCAAGGTCGCTGATCTCGTAAACGGTTTCCTCTTTGTCGCGCTTGCTGCCTGCAATGATCACTTCGGTGGATTCCTCGCCGACCTTTTTCAGAATCTTTTCCAGACCCTTGTCAAACAGGTAGGTGGTGTAGCTGCCCTCTTTGGGGTTGGTCTTGCGGCCTTCGATCAGCTCATACAGCCCCTGCCAGGTGAACTGCTTCAGCTCATCGGAAACATAGACCGGGTTAAAGAAGCAGCTTTCCGCGCCGGTGTGGCAGGCGGGGCCGCTCTTGATGACATCCACGACCAAAGCGTCCTTATCGCAGTCTGCGGTGATGGAAACCACGCGCTGCACATTGCCGCTGGTTTCGCCCTTGCGCCAGATCTCCTGGCGGCTGCGGGACCAGAACACCGTGCGGCCCTCGGCAATCGTCAAAGCCAAAGTTTCGGCGTTCATATAAGCCAGGGTCAGAACCTCTTTGGTGTAGTGATCCTGCACAATGGCCGGAATCAAGCCGTTGGCATCAAATTTCAGAGTTTTGGAATTTTCGGTGATTTCCATGGCGAACTCCTTATCTAAAACGGCGAAAGGCTGGGTACACTCTGCCGGGCCGCAGATTCATGCGAACCGCACAGCCGGATTCCCAAAAGTTTCCCCATTCTCAGTAAAAAACTATAAGTATAGTTTAGCGTGTTTTGCGTTGTTTGGCAAGCCCCAATTATATGGGCTGCTTTTGCCTGTTATACCCGCATCTCCACGCCGTTTTCACGCAGGTAAAGCTTCAAATCGCGGATGTCCACCTGCTTCGTGTGGAAGATGGAGGCTGCCAGCCCGGCGTCCACGCGGGGCTGGTTCAAGAACAGCTCCTTGAAGTCATCCATCTTGCCAGCACCGCCGGAAGCGATGATGGGCACAGCACAGCGCTGGGCCACGGCGTCCAGCAGCTCCAGGTCAAAGCCGTTCTTTACGCCGTCCGTGTCAATCGAGTTGACAACCAGCTCGCCCGCGCCGTTTTTCACGCCATGCTCCAGCCAGTCCAGCGCGTCAATGCCGGTGTTTTCGCGCCCGCCTTTGGTGAACAGCTTGAACTTGCCATCCACCCGCTTGATGTCCGCCGAAAGCACCACGCACTGATTGCCGTAACGCTGGGCAGCGGCGGAAATAATGGCCGGGTTCTTGATGGCACCGGAGTTGACACTTACTTTGTCGGCACCGCATTTCAGCACCCGGTCAAAATCTTCCAGGCTGCCGATGCCGCCGCCGACCGTCAGCGGGATAAAAATTTCGCTGGCAACGCGGCGCAGAATATCGGTAAAAATCGTGCGGCCCTCCACGCTGGCGGTGATATCATAAAACACCAGCTCATCAGCCCCGGCCGCGTTGTAATAGCGGGCCATCTCGACCGGGTCGGCCATATCCTGTAATCCGGCAAAGTTGACACCCTTGACCACACGGCCGTCTTTTACATCCAAGCACGGGATAATGCGTTTGGTAATCATGCGCCCAGCCCCCTTATTCCTGATACAGTGCCACAGCCTGTTTGAGGTCGATGGCGCCGGTGTAGATGGATTTGCCCAAAATTGCGGCGTGGCAGCCCATGGCCTGCAGCTCCGCCAGCTCTTCCATGCGGGCAATGCCGCCGGATGCCGTGATCTCCAGGCCGGAAATCTGCAACAGCTCACGGTACAGGCCCATGTTGGTGCCCTGCATTGTGCCGTCGCGGGAAATATCGGTGGCGATGATCGCCTGCACGCCAGCTTCGGCACAGCGGCGGCAGAAAGCAACGCCCGGTTCGGGGGTGACTTCTTTCCAGCCGTTCACAGCCACAAGGCCATCGCGCATGTCCACGCCAACGGCAATTTTGGGGCCGTATTTCTGCGCCATGCGGGCGGTAAAATCAAAATCCTTTACGGCAATGGTGCCCAGGATGCAGCGCCCCACGCCGAGGGAAAGATACTGTTCAATGCGGGCTTCGTCACGGATGCCGCCGCCGACCTCGATAAACAGCCCGCCCTGCTTAGCAATGGCGGCAATGGTGGTCATGTTGGCGGTGGTGTCATCCTTGGCGCCGTCCAAGTCCACCACATGCAGGTACTTGGCCCCGGCGGCAATAAACTCCCGTGCCTGGGCGGCGGGGTCTGCATTGTAAACGGTCATCTGGTCGTAATCGCCCTGGTACAGGCGCACGGCCTGCCCGCCGCGCAGATCAATGGCAGGATATAACTTCATGGCTGCACCTCACAATTCTGCAAAGGCCCGCAGCATGCGCAGGCCGGTATCGCCGGATTTTTCGGGGTGGAACTGCGTGCCGTATACCAGGCCGTTTTTCACAGCGCCCGTTACCGGGATGCTGTACTCACTGGCAGCCAGCGTGTTGGCGGCACAGTTTTTGGCGTAAAAGCTGTGCACATAATACACATACTCACCGGGCTTGGTGTACTTGAACAGCGGGTCGTTTTCCCGCCCCGGCACAATGTCCAGCCGGTTCCAGCCGATGTGCGGCACTTTCAGGCTGGGGTCTTTCAAATCGTCTGCCAGCGGGCACACTTCGCCGGGAATCAGGCCAAGGCCGGTGTGTTCGCCGTACTCATAGCTTTTTTCAAACAGCAGCTGCATGCCCAGGCAGATGCCCAAAAGAGGTTTGTGCTCCACTTCCTGCTTGATAACGGGCACCAGGCCGGTGGCTTCCAGCTTGGCCATGGCATCGGCAAACGCGCCCACACCGGGCAGAATGATGTGGTCCGCCGCGCGGATGGCGGCAGCGTCGCGGGTCACTTTGGTTTCCAGCCCCAGGCTTTTCAGGCTGGAAGCCAGACTGAACAAGTTGCCCACGCCGTAATCAATAATTGCGATCATATACGTTCCCCCTTTTTGCATGCTGCTGTTGCAGCGCCCCTCTTAATACCTGGGGTTAATGTAGCCCCAGGGCCAGCCGGACCTCGTTCATTTGGATCTGGTCCGTGTCATATTGGTAAACCGTTCCATCGGCAAAGGTATAACGCACAAAAACGCCGGTGGGGTTTTTGGCGGTCTCTTCGGGTATTTCCACTTCCCACAAGTCCAGCACCGCGCCGCTGTGGTAGCGGACGGTGAGCGGCTCCCCCTGCGGGCAGCTTGGCTGCACTTTGCCCGCCCCGGCGGCGCAGATCAACCGGCATAACCGGTTGCTGGCATCCGGGTCCAGGGAGGAGGTTTCGCCGTTGCGGGTCAGCGCAGCGCCGATCTTGCCCGCGCTTTCCACACTGGCGGCAAAATCGGTGGAAAACCTGCGGTAGCGCTGGTGGTAACGCGCCGCCCAGCCAATGGTGCCAATGCAGATTACCAGAACCACACAGGCCGCCGCCAGGAACACCGCCCCGCCCCAGCCACGCCGCCGTTTGCCGGGTTTGATTCTGTCATACAGGTTCATGGTGTTCCCTCCTGATACAGTGGGTCTAAAACCCATTTGAACTGTAATCATACCCCTTTAACCGGTTCCCTTTGCGGTCTGGTAATTCCGTCCCCATGCCACTTTACCCCAAAATCAAATCCAGCTCCTCAAAGAATCGCTGCATCTGTTCCGGGGTGCCGATGGTGATGCGCAGATAATCGGAAAGGCGCGGGGCGCTGAAATAGCGGATCAGCACGCCTTTTTGCCGCAGGCGCTCAAAAATCTGTTTGCAGGGCATGCGGCTGGTGGTAACGAACAAAAAGTTGGTGGCGGAATCCGGCCCGGTAAAACCGCGCTCCCGCAGCTTGATCATTGTGTCGGCGCGGGTGGCGCAGATCTTGCCCACCGTATCACGGAAGTAATTCTCATCCTCCATGGCGGCCACGGCGGCAGCCTGGGAGAGGGAATTGACGTTGTATGGGCTGTAGCTGAACTTGATGCGGTTCATATCGGCAATCAGCTCCGGGTTTGCCACGCAGAAGCCCACGCGGGCACCGGCAAGATTGTGGGATTTGGAGAAGGTCTGCACCACAATCACATTGTCATATTTCTTGGTCAGCGGAACGCAGCTGGCGTTTGGCCCGGCAAAATCAATGTACGCCTCGTCCACAATCACAATGCTGTCGGGGTTGGTGCGCACCACTTCCTCAATGGCGGCCACCGGCTGCAGCAGGGTGGTGGGAGCGTTGGGGTTGGCAATCACGATGGTCTCATTCAGGCCGTGGTACTTGCTCAAATCCAGCGAGAAATCTTCCTTCACCAGGATCACATGCTGCGGAATGTGCAACAAATCGCACAAAACCGGGTAAAAGCTGTAGGTGATATCGGCAAATGCCAGCGGGTGGGTTTCATCGCAGAAAGCGCGCAGCGCCAGCAGCAGGTTTTCATCGCTGCCGTTGCCGCATAAAATATTTTCCGGCTGCACGCCGCAGTGGCGGGCAATGGCGGCGCAGAGCGCGGCTTCGGTCAAATCGGAATACAGCCGCAGCCCCGGCACTGCTCCGGCCACCGCCGCCGCCACGCCGGGGGCAGGCGGGTAGGGGTTTTCGTTGGCGTTCAGCTTGACAAGGTCAGGCAGTTTCAGCTGCTCGCCGGGGGTATAAGGCTCCAGCGCAGCCAGTGTTTTGGTAAAATAACGGCTCATTTGGGTCACCTCTTTGTTGGTGCAGCAGCCGGGCCGCCGCACCGGATCAGGAAAGTCCGTGACATAACGTGTATCCTGCGCCCATTTGGCGGGGTTGGTGTCGATGTAGTGCCAGATGGTGTTGTAATCGTCCGGGGAGCGGATGATGTGGTCGTAATATCCGCGCTGCCAGAGTGCATGCCCGGCAGTTTTGTTGGTCAGCCGTTTCAAAGTGGAGATAAACATCGGGATGACCTGGCTTGCGCGGGCGGATGTAGGGGGCGGCGTCCTCGACGCCCCGGATGGGCCTTGCTGAATGGCAATCAATAAATGGATGTGATTGGGCATTACAACATATTTTTCAATCCGCACATGGGGATAAAATGCAATCATATTCCCCAACTGCCGTGCAACAATTTTACCGGTTGGTGACAATCGGGTTCGCGGGGCGTCGGGGACGCCGCCCCCTACAATCGTTCCAAAGGTGCAACGCTTGTTTTTGGAACAAATCGTAATGAAATACACACCGGATTGGCTGTAATTATATGTTGCTAAACGGTTGGCCTTCCGCTCCGGTACCCCCTCCTTCACTGGTCTTCAAAACGGATGGTAACGCTCTTGGCGTGGGCGTGCAGGCCCTCATGCTCGGCAAAATCGGCAATGCGAGATTGAACTTTGCCCAGGGCATCGCGGGTGTAATAAATGAAACTGGACTTTTTCACAAAATCGTCCACGCCCAGCGGGCTGGAAAAACGTGCCGTGCCGCTGGTGGGCAGGGTGTGGTTGGGGCCGGCAAAATAATCGCCCAGTGCTTCCGGCACATTCTTGCCCAGAAAAATGCTGCCCGCGTTCTTTACGCTGTTCAAAACGGCGAACGGGTCGTCCACACAAATTTCCAAATGCTCCGGGGCAATGATGTTCACGGCGTCAATGGCCTTGTTCATATCGTCCGTCACAATGATCTTGCCGTTGGTGTCCACGCTGGCGCGGGCGATGGCGGCGCGGGGCAGCTGTGGGATCTGCACTTCCAGCTCGGCCTGCACGGCCTTGGCCAGCTCCCAGCTGTCGGTGACAAGCACCGGGCTGGCCAGCTTGTCATGCTCGGCCTGGCTCAGCAGGTCAGCTGCCACCCAGGCGGGGTTGCAGCTGCCATCCGCCAGCACCAGAATCTCCGAAGGCCCGGCGATCATATCAATGCCAACCTTGCCGAACACTTTGCGCTTGGCGGTGGCAACGTAAATATTGCCGGGGCCGACGATCTTATCCACCGCGGGAATGCTCTCGGTGCCGTAAGCCAGCGCGGCCACGGCCTGGGCGCCGCCGGTCTTGAAGATCTTGTCAATACCGGCAATCACCGCAGCAGCCAGGATGGAGGGATTCACCTTGCCATCCGGCCCGGCGGGGGTGGTCATCACGATCTCCTTCACACCGGCCACCTTGGCGGGGATCACATCCATCAGTACGGTGCTGGGGTAAGCGGCGGTACCGCCCGGCACATACACACCGGCTTTTTCAATCGGGGTATATTTCTGGCCCAGCACAATGCCGGGGGTATCGTTCATCACAAAGTTCTTGTGGACCTGGTGCTCATGGAAGGCGCGGATGTTGGCGGCGGCCATCTTCAGGGTAGTCACAAAATCCTCACCGGCGGCTTCAAAGGCTTCGTCAATTTCCGCCTGGCTCACCCGCAGCTCGTCCAGCTGGGCGTGGTCAAATTTCAGGGCGTAATCTTTCAGGGCGGCATCACCGCGGGCGCGCACATCGGCGATAATGGCATCCACGGTTGCTTCCACGCTGGCTTCCGCGCGGATATCACGGTTCAGGATTTCTTCAGGCTTCAAAGCGTCAAACTCAAAAATGCGGATCATTTGGCAAGCGCCTCCTTCATCTTGTTCAGCAGTTCGGTCAGCTGCGCGTACTTGAATTTGTAGCTGGCTTTGTTGGCAATGAACCGTGCCGAAATGGGCATGAACTCTTCCAGTACGGCCAGATTGTTTTCTTTCAGGGTGGTGCCGGTCTCCACAATATCCACGATCACATCCGAAAGCCCCAGGATGGGAGCCAGCTCAATGGAGCCGTTCAGCTTGATGATATCAATATCGCGGCCAATGCTCTCGTAATGAGCGCGGGCAATGTTCACAAACTTGGTGGCAACGCGCAGGGCGCGGCTTTCATCGTCCACAAAGTTCCTGGGGCCTGCCACGCACATGCGGCACTTGCCCATGCCGGTATCCAGCAGCTCGTACACATCGGCACCGGATTCGGTCAGGATATCCTTGCCCACAATGCCAATGTCGGCAGCGCCGTGCTCTACATAAATGGCAACGTCGCTGGGCTTGACCAGGAAGTACCGCACCCCGGCTTCGGGGTTCTCCACCACCAGCTTGCGGGTCTCGTTGTAGTTTTCGTTGGCTTCATACCCGGCAGCGGCCAGCAGGCCATAGGCTTTATCGCCCAGGCGGCCTTTGGGCAGGGCGATGTTCAGCCACTGGCGCTCGGTGCCCTGCTGCTGCACCGGCGGCAGGGGAGCGCTCAGGCGCTCCAGCTCGTCCAGGTAAAGGGCAAAGCCCAGGGCGCAGGCACCGGGGGTAAAGCGCTGAGCCAGCAGGTCATACCGGCCGCCTTTCAGTACGGCACGAGGCACCCCGGCCACATAGCCGCTGAACACCAGGCCGTTGTAATATTCCATATCACCGGCAAGGCTCAGATCCAGCTGCATGCCGCGTCCGGCATCGCCCAGTTCATTCTGCAGGCTCTGCAGTTCCAGCAGGGCGTCCTGCTGGGCTTCACACTGGCACTGGCTGCGAGCGGCGGCCAGCGTGGTGCCAAAGGGGCCGTGCAGGCTTAAAATAGCGGTCAGCGCGTTGGCGGCGGCTTCATCCAGCCCGCTTTGCAGCGCGGCGGCATGCAGTTCGTGGGCGTTTTTGTCGCGCAGCAGCTCCAACAGGCGCGGGCGGGCGGCGGCATCCACATGCAGGGTGTCCAGCAGGGCGGTCACAAAGCCCATATGGCTGACTTCCAGCACGGTGGGAACTTCCAGGCTGGCCAGGCTTTCCAGCGCAAGGCGCACAACCTCGGCCTGTTCGGCAGCGCCAACCGCACCGATGCACTCCAGGCCCATCTGGCTGATCTCCGAGAAGGTGTGGCTTTCGCGGCTGGGGCGGCAGATCTGCTCTGTATAATAATACTTTTTGCATTCCCCGGCGGTGGGCTGGGCGTTCTTGGCGATCGAAAGCGTTACGTCCGGCTTGATGGCGCGCAGCTTGCCGTCCAAGTCGGTAAAGGTAATGACCTGGGAATCCGAAAGAAAGCGCTCGTTTTGCTGATAAAGCGAATATTCCTCAAAATGGGAGCAGCGAAATTTGCGGTAGCCTGCACCCTCGTATAATACACGCAGCTGCAAAGTGCTGCGCTCAGCCGGTGAAAACCGGGAAAGATCAAGTTGCATGAATATACACTCCTCTTCTAATCTCTTCCGAACCTCTTCCATTCCTCTTCATCCACAACCCACCAACTTACGCGGGAATAGATGAATTTATTATACTTTTATGCATTAAAGATGTAAAGAGATTCCGCGCAAAATAATAGAATAAAAATACGGCCATCCCGCGCCCCAAAGGGCGCAGAACGGCCGTATGCTCAATGTTTGGTGCGCTGAACGTTGTAGGCTTTGACCATCAGCACAGTGTACCACAGCAGCAGTACCGAAAATACCACAAAGCTGCCGGAAGAAGCCTTGCCCAGCGGCACGCTGGCAGGCGCAGCAAGGCTGGCAATGCGCAACACCGTGTGGGCAGCCAGCAGCACCCCGCAGGCAACCAGCATCATGCGGGTGGAGCGGGTGTATTTCAGGTCGTCCACAGCGCGGCGGGCCGCAGGCAGGCTGCCCCACACAAGGCCCAGCAGCAGCCACAGGTCAGCCAGCCGCAAAAACGGCGCAGCAGCGGCCAAAGCCCCGCCGGTCTGCACCCAGGAACCGCACAAAACAAGCTCCAGTGCCGTGGCCGCCAACCCGCACACAAGCGCAGCCAGCCCCTGCCGTGTCAGCAGCAGGGCGCCGATCACCAGCAGCACGGTCAGGCTCAGTTCCGCCATGGTAACGCCTTCCGGCACACCCAGGAACGCCCGCCCCGCTGCGCCGATCCCCAGCAGCAGGAATCCGGCAGCCGCATAATTGTGGCGCTTTTCCATCTTAACACGTCCTTTTTGAAAAAGTCTGTTGCATAAAATCTTGAAAGGTTAAAGGGTATTATATCACGCGGTTCCCTCTTGCGCAAGGTGTGCGGCGGTGGTATAGTAATTACGATGCGGTCCAAAACGCAGCTTTTTAACTGTACCTCAGGAGGTTTCTTGTATGCATATCCCAAAAGGTCCCACCGCCGGGCTGGAACTGGCGCTGTTTGAACCCGCTTTGCAGGCGGCGCTGCAGCCTTCCCCGGATTATGATGCGGCCCGCTGGCTGTATGTGCCCAATACCTACTCCGAGTACCGTTACATTTTGGGCACCCGCGGTAAAAAGCCGCTGATCTGCGTAGGGATCAACCCATCCACCGCGGCCCCGGATGCCCTGGACCCCACCTTGCAGAGCGCCCAGCGCATTGCCCTGGCTAACGGGTATGACAGTTTTTTGATGTTCAACGTGTACGCCCAGCGCGCCACCCGCCCCGATGATATGGAGCATGCGCTGAACCCCGCCCTGCACGCGGAAAACCGCAAGGCGTTCCGGTATCTGCTATCTTTGTCGGACCAGCCTGCCGTGTGGGCGGCGTGGGGGAACATCATCCTGAAACGGGATTACCTGATGGACTGTATGCGGGATTTTGCCGCCGACGGCAAAGCGGCAGGCGCAAAGTGGTACACGGCAGGCCCGCTGTTAAAATCTGGTCAGCCGCACCACCCGCTGTACTTAAAAAAGGATACGCAGCTGCTGGACTTTGATATTGATGCCTATTTGTGCGCTCAGCGTGCAAAGTGAGATAGAGCAATACCAGATGATTCCCGCTGTATCGGTGCTTAGAATGATTTGGTATTGCCGGATAGAGGATAACCCCAGGCTTGGGAGAGGAGATAGAAAATCATGGCATTTGAAGTGGAATTTTCAAAACGGCTGGACCTGTTCGGCGCGGAAATTTTTGCCGCCCTGAATGATAAAAAGGTGGCCCTGGAAGCACAGGGCAAAAAGCTGTACAATCTTTCGGTCGGTACCCCGGACTTTGAGCCGATGCCGCACATCAAGCAGGCATTGTGCGATGCCGCCATGGTGAGCGAAAACTGGAAGTATTCCCTGCGGGACCTGCCGGAACTGCTGGATACCGTGTGCGCTTATTACAAGCGCCGCTTTGATGTGGACGGCATTACCCCGGACCAGATCATGAGCTTTAACGGCAGCCAGGACGGCATGGGCCACATGGGCCTTGCCCTGCTGAACGACGGCGATGTGGTGCTGCTGCCGGACCCCTGCTACCCGGTGTTCATTACCGGCGTCAAGCTGGGCGGCGGCGTGCCGTACTACTACCACCTGACCAAAGAGCATAACTTCCTGCCCAATGTGAAGGAGATCCCCGACGATGTGGCCGATAAGGCCAAGATGATGATCGTATCCCTGCCGGCCAACCCGGTGGGCAGCGTGGGCAGCCCGGAGCTGTACCAGGAGATCGTGGATTTCTGCAATGCACATAAGATTCTGCTCATCCATGATAACGCTTACAGCGATATCATCTTTGATGGTGCCGTGGGCCACAGCATCTTCAACATTCCCGGCGCCGAGACCTGCGCAGTCGAGTTCTTCTCCCTGAGCAAGAGTTTCAACGTGACCGGCGCGCGCATCAGCTTTTTGGTGGGCCGCCGCGATGTGATTGCCGCATGCAAGAAGCTGCGCACCCAGATCGATTTCGGTATGTTCCTGCCCATTCAGAAGGTCGCCATCGCTGCCCTGACCGGCCCGCTGGACGGCGTGCGGCGCCAGTGCGGCGAATACCAGCGCCGCCGCGACGCCCTGTGCGGGGGCTTCCGCTCCATCGGCTGGGATGTGCCGGACAGCCACGGCTCCATGTTCGTCTGGGCACCGGTCCCGCAGGGGCACGGTACCAGCATGGAGTTCTGCATGGAAATGATTGAAAAAGCCGGCGTGATCTGCACCCCCGGCTCCAGCTTTGGCCCGTCCGGTGAAGGCTACGTCCGTTTTGCCCTGACGATGCCCGTTGAGAAGATCGGCGAGGCCGTACAGGCGATCAAAAACAGCGGCATCCTTGGGTAAATTTGCCCGCTTTTTAAGGCGGCTGGGGGTGCGCTGTGTTTGCCCGCCGGGCACACGCGGCAGCCGCAGCCCCTCCGAACCGATGCAGGCATCGTCCCTACAGCGTAGGGGCGGATTCCCGATCTGCCCGGACATTTTCCGCTGCCGCACACGACCGCGTGCGAACCATGTTCGCCCCTACAAATTAAGAAAGGTCAACTTTTATGAAATACAAGCTCCTGTTACTCGATATAGATGGCACGCTGCGGCCCGGCAGCTGTGAGCGTGTGCCGAAGGAAAACGCTGAGGCCGTCTGCGCCGTGCAGAAGGCCGGCGTCAAGATCGCGATTGCCACGGGCCGCGGGCGCATCGGCGTGGGCAAGGGCCTGCTGCGCAGCATCCGGCCCGACTACTGGGTCTGCGCGGGCGGTGCGCAGCTGGTGGACTACAAGGGCGCAGACCTGGCCCTGCACCGCCTGACCACCGAGGAAATGTACGCTCTGGTGGATTTTTGCGAGGACTATGAGCACCCGCTGGGATTCAGCTTTTCGGACGGCGGGTATGTTTACCTGGATTATGAGGCCTTCCATGTGCAGGAGAAAGCCGCTGCACTGGAAGGTTGCCTGAAAGACGGCGAGGATCAGGACCGCCACCTGTTGGATATGCCGTTTTCCGCGTTCGGCATGCTGGCGGCGGAAGATATCGCCAAGTTCCAGGCCAAATACGGCTACCTGGGACTGCAGTTCCTGCCCTACCACGTGACGGGGTGCGATATTCTGCGCGCCGGACAGGACAAGGCAACCGGCCTGCAGGCACTGCTGGACCATCTGGGCCTGGCCGCTGCGGACTGCGTTGCCGTGGGCGACGGTCCCAACGATGCCGGAATGCTGGCGCTGGCCGGGCGTTCCTACTGCATGGCGGACGGCATGAAAACCGCCAAAGCTGCCGCCAAGGCGCTGGCCCCTGCCGCTGCACCCGATGGCATTGCCCAGCTGTGCCGCAGTCTGTGGCCGGAGATATTCCGTTGAACACCAAACAACCGTACACCCATGTGGGGCCGGGGCTGCCCCCACTGTACGGCGCACAGGCCAAAGCGCTGATCTTAGGCAGCTTTCCCAGCCCAAAGAGCCGGGCACAGGGGTTTTATTACGGCCACCCGCAGAATCGGTTCTGGCCGCTGATGGCTACCCTGACCCACAGCCCCACCCCCGCATGGGAGGATCTGGATGCCAAACGCGCCATCATCATTGGCAGCGGGCTGGCGGTGTGGGATGTCATCCACGCCTGCTCCATCCGCGGGGCATCGGATGCTTCCATCAAAGATGTGGAACCGAATGATCTGGCAGCCCTGGTAAACCGCCTGGGCGTACAGGCCATTTTTTGCAACGGTGCCACCAGCGGCAGGCTGTACCGCAAATACGCCCAGCCCCTGACCGGGTTGGAAGCTGTGGTGTTGCCCTCCACCAGCCCGGCCAATGCGGCGTTTACCATGCCGCGGTTGCTGGATGCCTGGGGCACTGCGCTGGAAGGATATGTGAACAAACCGTAAAAAGCGCAAAAAAGCGCCGTTTTGCCGCCCGAAAGGGGCAAAATTGTTTGCATTGTCCCCGCCGTTGCACTATAATGAAAGGGTATTCCTTTTGCTCCGGCGTTTGCCTTTGCCGGGGCGCACCTTACTACAAGGAGCTTTGAACCCATGAGCAAGTGGATCGAAAAGCGCACCCGCCCGGTTCTGCCGCTGTACCTGGCTGCACTGACCTGGCCGGTTGCTTCCCTGATTCTGCCGCCCTACCGGCTGGTGAACCTGGTTATCATTGCGGCACTCAGCACTGTGGTGTATCTGGTTTCTTCCCGCTTCTGCCCTACGCGGGTGCAGCGGGTGGAACAGCCCTATGCCACCGGCAGCGAGAACACCGATGCCATGCTGAACGGCATTGCCGCCAACCTGGACGCGCTGCACAAGCTGAATGACGCCATCCCGGATGCCGAACTTTCCCGCCAGCTGGACCGTATGGAAAAGGCCGGGCGCGGCATTGTGCAGGCGGTGGAGCAAAAGCCGGATAAAGCCCGCACCGTGGATCGCTTTGCACGGTATTACCTGCCGGAAGTGGTCAAGATCATGAGCGCATACGCCCAGATGGAAAAAGGCGGCATTACCGGCGAAAACGCCGCCCAGATCTTGAGCGAAGTACGCCGCAACGCTGGCACCATGGCCACCGCATTTGAAAACCAGCTGGACGCCCTGTATTCCGCAGAGGCAATGGATATTTCGACCGACATCGAAGTGCTTGAAAACATCATGCGCGGTCAGAATTTGACCTGATGCTCCCAACCCAAAATATAAAAAGAAGAAGAGAAAGGACTTGCCACTATGTCTGATCTGGATTTTGACCTGAACGCTCCCGCAGCACCTTCCCTGACCTTGGATGCGGCCCCTGCCGCCCCCACCCTGACCCTGGATCCCGAGGCGGATGCCAAGGTGGTGGAGGAAGCCAAAAAGGCTACCCCCGTTACCGTGGAGGATACCCCGCTGAGCCCCGAAGAGCAGAAGATGGTGCAGGATTTTGCTGAAAAGATCGACTTGACCAACTCCCAGATGATTTTGCAGTACGGCGCCGCCAGCCAGAAAAAGCTGAGCGACTTCTCCGAGACCGCGCTCTCCCGCGTCAAGACCAAGGACATGGGCGAGACCGGCGAGCTCATCACGAACCTGATTTCTGAATTGCAGGGCTTTGACGCCACCACCGAGCAGCCCAAGGGCATCTTCGGCTTCTTCAAAAAGACGTCCAACAGCATTGAGCAGCTCAAGACCCGCTACGACAGCGCCGACAAGAACGTCGAGCGCATCAAGGCCCAGCTGGAGGACCACCAGGTCACCCTGATGAAGGACATCACGATGCTGGATAAGATGTATGAGCTGAACCTTGTCTACTTCAAGGAGCTGACGATGTACATCCTGGCCGGCAAGAAGAAGCTGGCCGAGGTCCGCGCCAACGACCTGAAGGCCGCGCAGGAGAAGGCCCAGCGCACCCAGCTGCCCGAGGATGCCCAGGCCGCCCGCGACCTGGCCGACCTGTGTGACCGCTTTGAGAAGAAGCTCTACGATCTGGAGCTGACCCGCAATGTGTCCATCCAGATGGGCCCGCAGATCCGCCTGATCCAGTCCAACGACACGATGATGGCCGAGAAGATCCAGACGACCATCGTGAACACGATCCCGCTGTGGAAGAACCAGATGGTGCTGGCGCTGGGCATCGCCCACAGCCAGCAGGCTATGCAGGCCGAACGCGCCGTGACCGACGC
>OIAX01000275.1_pt1 | contig 22156 bp, 9 predicted proteins | sample 1580821 | NCBI WGS metagenome assembly OIAX01 (sample SAMEA3882524, study PRJEB24775) | human gut metagenome | biome: human-associated habitat; feature: intestine environment; material: feces | place: Netherlands | collected 2009/2010 | reverse complement strand
GGTTCTGGTACGAGAGTGTGCAGGTTCAAGTCCTGTTGCCCGCACTAGAAATTACGCAGAAGTGGCGGAATTGGCAGACGCGCACGGTTCAGGTCCGTGTGATGGCAACATCATGAGGGTTCAAGTCCCTTCTTCTGCATGATTAGCTGCAGAACCTGAGTGCAGCGTGGAACTCCCAGAGATGATTTCTCCGGGAGTTTTTCTTTTTCTATAAAATGAATCAAAAAGGGGCAGACGCGCAAGCGAAAGCCCCTTTTGTAATTCGGATTTGTAATATAAATCAAAAAATTAGAATTTCTGAAATTCTTCTACATTTATTACAAATACGGTTGCTCCGCCGACTTTCATGTTCATCGGAACGGTCATATTGACAGTCGGGCAGCAGTTTCCGGCCATGGTCGGCGGCGTGTATACAAGCTGCTCGCGGGCACCGGACATTTTTTTGATGATGGAGATGGCGTCCTCGACGCGTTCATCTTCGACACCGAGCATCAGGGTTGTACTTTTCTTTTTCAGAAAGCCGCCCATCGTGGAAAGCTTGGTGACAAAGAAGGAGTGCTGGTTTAATTCATATACTAAATCATCGGCGTCCTCACTGCCAATGATTGCGATAATCATTTTCATAAGCGGTACCTCCTGAAAAATTTTCTATTATTGTACCATTAATTTATGAAAATGGAAATAAAAAAATGAGAAATTTATGTTAAAATATAAATGATTATGATTGCTTGCAGGTGAGAATTTTTTGGACTGAAAATTCCATCTGCCGCAGGAATGGCGGCAGATTTGCGGGATGAGAGAAAGGCAGAAGTATGATTCGAAATATAGTATTTGATATGGGAATGGTTTTACTGGAGTATGATCCGGTCAAGGTGTGCTGGGAGTACACAGATAATCCGGAGGATGTGGAGTGGATGCGCCGCGAATTGTTTGAGTCGAAGGAGTGGTCGCTTTTAGACGAGGGAACGCTGACGGATGCACAGGCGCTGGAGCGGGTGCAGAAACGCCTGCCAAATGAACATCTGCGCTGGCTGGCGAAGGAAAGTCTGGAACACTGGCATGAGTACAACATCTGGGCAAAGCCGGGGATGGGAGAGCTGGTGAAGGAACTGAAAGAAAAGGGCTGCGGCATCTACCTCTGCTCGAATTGTTCCGTGCGCCTGCGTGTGTTCGAGCATGAGATTCCGGGCATTGAATATTTTGATGGCACGCTTGTCTCAGCGGAGGAGAAGCTGGCGAAGCCGAATCCGGCGATCTATGAGAGATTGTTTGAAAAATTTCATCTCAAAGCGGAAGAATGCTTTTTCATCGATGACCGTCAGGATAACATCGACAGCGCGAAGGGCTGCGGCATGGATGGTTACTGTTTTGCGGACGGGAATGTGGAGAGGCTGCGGGCGTACATGGAGGAGATGGAAATATTATAGAAAAGCAGTGCAAGGTGCCCGATAAAAAGATTATTTTCCTAAAAAACACCGGGAGAGTCATAAGCTGATGAAAAGAAAGTGAAAAGGTTTTGGAATCAGGCACTTATGGTCTAAAAAAAATACAAAATCAGAAAGAAATTTGATTGATAATAATATCACAATATGAGATAATGAAGAAGAATGGGGAAAGATGCATTTTTAGTAAATTCCCCTGGAAGATGCATGTGAACAGACAGTTTTTTGACCGGGAATCTCCGGTGAAAGGCTGTGTCTGTTTTATAACGGATAGTGAGGAGGTCATTATATGAGAGTATCGATTTGTATCGGAAGTGCCTGTCATCTGAAAGGATCCCGCGAGGTAATCCAGAAGCTGCAGAAGCTGGTTTCAGAGAATCATCTGGACAGTGAGGTGGATTTAAATGGAGATTTCTGCAGCGGCAACTGCCGTAAAGGTGTCTGTGTGACGGTAGATGGAGAACTGTATTCCGTAAAACCGGAGACAACTGAAGAATTTTTCCAGAAGGAGATTCTGGGACGCCTGAACGCGTAATCGTTTACATATAACGGCAAAAAGAGAGGGAGAGTCTATGCCGATTATTGATTTTAAGGCGACGATGTGTAAGCATTGTTATAAATGTGTGCGGGGCTGCGAAGTGAAATCAATCATGATCCGGGATGGTCATGCATATATCATGCCAAATCGCTGTATTCTCTGTGGGCAGTGCCTTTTGAACTGCCCGCAGTCGGCAAAACGTGTTCCGAGCGAACTTTCCAAGGTCAAAAAGCTGATTGAGAGCGGCGCACCGGTTATTGCATCGCTGTCGTCTTCCTATATGGGGGTTCTGCCGTATAAAACGCGGGGGCAGGTCAAGTCAGCATTAAAAAAGCTGGGATTTACGAATGTTTGTGATGCGGCGGAGGGCGCCGCGCTGGCGACGGAAGAGTATGTCCGTTTATTAGAGCAGGGCGAGATGAAAAATATCATCACAACTGCCTGTCCGAGTATCGTGAACCTGATTGAGATTCATTATCCGGAACTGATCAAATATCTGGCACCGGTGCTGATTCCGTCGGGGATCCATACGCGCATGCTGCACGCGGAGTTCGGCGAGGCGGCGAAGGTAGTCGTGATCGGACCGTGTATCGCGGAAAAAGAGAAAAACAGGGTTGTGAAGCCCGATGCAGTCCTCACATTTGAGGATTTAAAACAGTGGCTGTCAGAGGAACAGATCGAGATCGAAGCATGTGAGGAAGAACCGTTCGAAGATCGTGAACCGGGCGCGAATCTGCGTTATCCGGTCAGCGGCGGACTGCTTACGGCGGTGACGGCGACCCAGAAGAAACCGGACAAGTACCGCAAGTTCTACGTCAGCGGCGTGAAGGACTGCCTGGATGTCTGTGAGGCGATGAAAACCGGCGAGGTGGCTGGCTGTTTCATCGAGATGAACGCCTGTCATGGAGGCTGTGTCAATGGACCGTCCACGGCGACCTCAGTGTCGAGTTTTAAAGTTAAGTTGGATCTGGAAGCGATGCTTCCGAAGGAACCGGCAGATCTATCCCTGATGCACGAGGCGGCGCGCCAGGTGGAAATTCACCGGACGTTTGTGGATCGTTCCCAGAAGGAGCGGATTCCGACCGAGGAAGAGATCCGGGAGATCTTGAAAAAGACGGGCAAGATGACGCCGGAGCAGGAATTAAACTGTGGTGCGTGCGGTTATCCGACCTGCCGGGAGAAGGCGATCGCTGTTTTCCAGAAAAAGGCGGAGGTCGATATGTGTATTCCGTACCTGCATGACCGGGCGCAGTCGCTGTCTCATCTGGTGATGGATACGTCCCCGAACCTGATCATGATCATCGACGATGATATGCGGATCCAGGAGTGTTCGGTGGCGGCAGAAATGTATTTCGGCGTCAAACCGGAGGCGATCAAGGGAAAACCGCTGGAGGACTTTATCAACGCCGAGGATGTCCGCGAGGTATTCCGGACGCACACAAGCGTCCACAGCCGGAAGGTGATCTATCCGGATCGGAATCTTGTGACGATTCAAAACATTGCGTATATCGATGACGGCAATTTTGTCATTGCCACGATCATTGATGTGACGCGCGAGGAAAAACAGGCAAAACAGGAATATGCCAAGAAAAAGGCGACCATTGATCTGGCACAGAATGTTATTTACAAACAGATGATGGTTGCACAGAATATTGCCGGACTTCTGGGTGAGACGACGGCGGAGACGAAGACAACCCTGATGAAGCTTTGTTCCCTGATTGACGATGAGAGCGAAAGTGAGGTCCGATAAATGGGAGTAACCGTAGATGTCACGTTTAAAAGTCTGAATAAGTATTCAGAGATCCTGTGCGGCGATACGGTAGAGTGCCTGAAAACGGAAGATTCGGACGTTATCATTCTGGCGGACGGCATGGGAAGCGGCGTCAAGGCGAATATTCTTTCGACGCTGACGGCAAAGATTCTGGGTACGATGTTTTTAAATGGAGCCACGCTGGAGGAATGTGTGGAGACGATTGTGCAGACGCTTCCGATCTGTCAGACGAGACAGGTGGCGTATGCGACGTTCTCGATTCTCCAGATTTTCAACAACGGCGAGGTATATTTAGTTGAATATGATAACCCGCGATGCATTTTTTTGCGCTGTGGTCATGTGGTGGAGCTGCAGAAATACAAGCGTCTCGTCAAGGACAAGGAGATCAGCGAGTGCCGGTTCCAGGTTCAGAAGGGTGATGCGCTGGTACTTGTCAGCGACGGCGTGACGCACGCGGGAGTCGGAAAGAGCGGCAAATATAAATTTGGCTGGCCGTGGGAGTCGGTGGCAGAGTTTGTTTCGGAACAATGCCTGACCTCTCTTTCGTCGGCACGTATGGCGGCGGCACTCTGTGCGGAATGCAGCCAGATTTACGAGGGAAAACCGGGCGATGATACGACGGTTGTGGTAGCTCGGATCATTGACCGGAAACCGGTCAACCTGATGACGGGACCGCCGCTCGACCGCAACGACGATGAGACGATCACGGCGGATTTTATGAAAGATGAGTCGGCAAAGCACATTGTATCGGGCGGAACCAGCGCGACGATCCTGTCGCGGGAGCTGGGACGACCGCTGCGGGTATCAATGGATTACAGCGACCCGGATATTCCGCCGATCGCTTTTATGGAAGGCATCGATCTGGTGACGGAGGGAGTCCTGACGCTGCGGAAAGCGATCGAACTTCTGAAACGCTATCTGATCGAATGCGATTTAAGTTCTGAGTTTTTCAGCGAGTTGGACAAGAAAAATGGTGCGTCCATGATCGCGAAGATTTTGATAGAAGACTGCACGGAATTACATATGTTTGTGGGAACGGCGGCGAACAGCGCCTACCAGAATCCAGGGATGGCGTTTGATCTGGGAATCCGCCAGAACCTGGTCAAACAGCTAAAAGAAGCAGTCGAAGGTATGGGAAAGAAAGTTACGGTAACGTATTATTAATAAGGAGGATAAACCATGGTAACGAATGACGCGACAATTCTGCGCATCAAACATGAGATACTTTATGAGGTAGCAAAGCTTGCCTGGAATGATCAGTTAGAGGACGGAAGAGACGATATTCCGTACAAAATCAGCCCTGGTCCGCAGGCACAGTACCGCTGCTGTGTATACAAGGAGAGAGAGATTGTCCGCCAGAGAATCCGTCTGGCAGAAGGTAAATGTCCGTCTGACCGCAATACAAACAACGTCGTACAGGTTATCAATGCAGCCTGTGAGGAGTGCCCGATTGCGTCCTACACAGTCACCGATAACTGCCGTAAATGTATGGGTAAAGCCTGCCAGAACTCCTGTCCGTTTGGAGCGATCAGCATGGGAAATACCAAGGCGCACATCGACCCAGATAAATGCCGCGAGTGCGGAAAGTGTTCCCAGGCATGCCCATACAATGCGATTGCCCATCTGGAGCGCCCGTGTAAGAAGGTCTGCCCAGTGGATGCGATTACCTACGATGAGTATGGTATATGTGTGATCGATGAGAAAAAATGTATCCAGTGTGGCGCCTGCATCCATTCCTGCCCGTTCGGTGCGATCGGTTCCAAGACCTTCATGGTCGATGTGATCCGCCTGATCAACGCAGGCAAAAAGGTCGTAGCGATGCTGGCACCGGCGACCGAAGGCCAGTTTGGACCGGACATCACGTTTGCAAGCTGGAAAACAGCTTTAAAGAAGATTGGATTTGCAGATATGATCGAGGTTGGTCTGGGCGGCGATATGACCGCGGCAGCCGAGGCAGAAGAGTGGGCGGAAGCTTACAAAGAGGGCAAGAAGATGACGACCTCCTGCTGTCCGGCATTTGTCAACATGATCAAACAGCATTTTCCACAGCTGCTTGACAATATGTCCACGACGGTTTCCCCGATGTGTGCGATCTCCCGTATGCTGAAGGCGCAGGATCCGGAGGTTGTCACTGTCTTTATCGGACCGTGTATCGCGAAGAAGAGCGAGACGCTGGATCTGAATATCCAGGGCAATGCGGACTATGCGATGACTTACGGAGAGATCCGTGCGATGATGCGGGCGAAAGACGTAAATCTGGAGCCGGAAGAGAACAGTATGCAGGAAGCCAGTGTATTTGGAAAACGCTTCGGCAACGGTGGCGGTGTAACAGCGGCGGTATTAGAATGTCTGAAGGAGTCTGGTGAGAATACCGATATCAAGGTAGCGCGCTGCAACGGTGCGGCTGAGTGTAAGAAAGCCCTTCTTCTTCTGAAAGTGGGACGTCTGCCGGAGGACTTCATCGAGGGTATGGCGTGCGTCGGCGGCTGTGTCGGCGGACCGAGCAAGCACAAAGCCGAGATGGAGGCGAAGAAGTCGAGAGACAAACTCATCGCCGAGGCAGATGCAAGAGAAGTACATGAGAACCTGAAGGCGTATGATATGGCGTCGTTCTCGATGCATCGGCATTGATGTGGGATACCCTTGGGAGAATGTGGCTGAGATAAAATAAATAGGAATTTATATATGAGTTAGTGGGAAAGTGCCTGCTCTGGAAAATGAAATTTGGAATATGAATTTTATTTTCTGGGGCGGGCGTTTTTCGTTGTGAAAATTCCAAAAGAGTTCTTGCATTTAGAGAATAGATGTGTTAGACTCAATATATCTTATCGAAATGAACTGCGGTCGCAGGTGGTTTCGTTCTAATTTATCTTTTTATTCTGGTAATTTGTGAGGTGCGTTTCGCACAGAATTCGATGATTTAGGAAAATTTGGGAGAATCGGATAACTGTATCGTTATAAAAAATGTGCAATATATTATATGATATATGCAATGCAAAATGAAAGCTTTTTATAGACGGAAAGAACCGCTGTCTGACTCAGAGTGAGAGTGTGTTTTGAATCAAATTAGAACTTATATAGTTACTGTTCACAGGTAGGCACTTTTGGAACCGAAAGTGCCGTAAGAAAACGTGGTGGCAGCAGGAATTTGCCGTATTTAAATGCGAAGCCACGGCAAATTCCGTTACTGGGCACGTATGCGTGAACAGTAACCTTATATAACTTGCGAAAGAGGATAAGAAAAGGGATGTGAAAAAGGTTTGAGGGGGGAGGTTTGAGTTGTTAAAAATAAACATGGGGGCTCATAAAGGGTGTCGCTGCCGGAATGGTACCATTTTGGGAATATCACTGATATTGATATTTTCATCCGGTAGAATGGCGCTGGCAGCTGAAAATGCAGTGAAACAGGCAGAAACAGCTGTCATAGTCGGCTACAGCGTCTCATTTATAGATGCTGAGAATGCAAATCATCTTATATTTCATACGCAGACAGGCAAAGTTTTGGAAGGAACTTCCCTGAACGTATCTTTCCCAGAGCAAATCATAGGGAGCGACGGGCATATCTGGAAATCAGCGGTACAGTCACCGCAAATATTTGAACTGTATGGAACAGGAACTGAAAAAATTTATATCAAATATGAAAGAGGCGGCAAGGTTCCAGAAATGGGAGCAGAGGAGGATGCCGCCATGCTGGCGCTTCGGAAACGCCTGGAACGATGGAAACAGAGTGCATGGGAGGCGGAGTGCGCCATATTTGGGCGCGAGGATGCGGCGGTATCGGGCAGCGGTTCCGGTCTGACCGTTCAAAATCAGTCGGAAAATGATGCCAGGATCCGGAATCTGGTATCTGCGATCGGGGATGCAGCGTGGCATGAATTTTATCTGATTGGTCAGGATTTTACACCGTCGGCAAAAACAATCGGGGTGGAATACGACGCAGTTTATTCTGAGGTGGAAGAGGATTCCTTTTCGGTGGATGGAAAGGAATATATCATCACGCGCATCCGGGTGCGGAGAAACTGGGATGACCGTACTTGTACGCATCAGTGGAGCCAATGGGAGTGGGAGGAAAATGATTGCTTAAAGAATGGGCGGGCAGTGTATGTCTGCGGACGATGTCAGAAAGAAAAGATAGAGCGCCTTCCGGCGCTGGGGCACCTGGATGAAAACGGAGATCAAATCTGTGACCGCTGTGGAAGCGTGGATTGGAGCGAAGGTGAAATGCCCGAAAAAGTGATCTGGAAGGAGGGCGATGTCCAGCTGCGCGAGGTGGGCGGAGAGATTTTGTCATTTACCTGTATCGACGACGATTACCATGACTGGCAGAATGAACACCGGAAAGCAGCGCTGTTTCTCTGTGACCGCGTGATCCGGGCGGATGTGGACACGGCACCGGGAAAAAAGATGAAGATTTTCTCGTTTGGCAAAGACAATAATTATAAAACTTCGCAGGTGCGCGCATGGCTGCAGAAAAACAGTCAGAACAGCAGCTTCTGTCTGGAACCGATCCATACGGGAATCCAGACCGCGTACATGGGAAGCACGGCGGCTGGTGCATTTTCGCAGACGTCCGGGCGGGAACTGGTGCGTCATGATATTGGTTTTCAGCTTATGAACGACCAGCTTTTCTGCCTGTCATTGGAAGAGGCACTTGCGTACCGGGAATATCTATGGCGGTTTGATTCCGGGGATGATAACCCACAAAGTCAGATCAGTGCCTATTCACAGGGATATTATCTGCGGACGCCTTTTTATTTGCAGGATGAAAACGGGAAATTCATTTATAATCAGCAGATTTATGGCGTTGATCTGGTAAATGGCTGTCTGCGTCCGGTGAGGACGGACAGTGAGACATATGGAGTACGTCCGGCATTTGCACTGTCACAGATGTAAAAAAGAATACTTGTTGAGCTTGGAAAGCGGGAGTGAAGCTGTTTGGCAGTTTGATTAGGAGAAAAGATTGGACAAGGGGAAATCAATCTAATGTTTGGGGAAAGAGGGGAACGTGTATGGGGAAAAAGAAGATGAAAAAAGTGATTCCATTTGCGGTGATGACGACGATGCTTTTGTCGGCGACGCTGCCGGCGTTTGCGGCGAGCGGGTTTGTGTTTGAGGATTGGGATTTGGGGATTATTTCGGAAAGGAAGGAAAAGTTGGATGATACAGACGATGCCATAAAAAGGCGGAAAGAATGGCAGAAACTGGCTGCATCGTCCAGTGAGCTTATGAATGCGGATGTGAGGGCAACTCCCTCTGAATTACGTTCTTCCAAAGTCATAGAGGCAACTCCTTCACAATTAATCATGCCGCGCGTTAGCGTCAGCGCCAGCCTCGGAAATCTCTGGGAAAACTGGGATGTGGCGGATTTGAGCTTTCTGGATGGAACACATGGACTTGGAACGAAACAAAAACCGTATCAGATACGCACGAAACATCAGCTGATGGGACTTAGCTTCCTGGCGGCGTTTGGCATGCAGCCGGATTACGGCGAGGTGGAAGAAGAGATAGTGGGGGATTACCGGGGCGCATGGTTTGAGCTGACGGCGAACATCGATCTGGGAGGAATGGACTGGAATCCGATCGGTTATTACCGGGATGATTCGGAATTTTCAGGGGAGGTGACGCACCCGTTTACGGCAAATCTGGATGGAAACGGTTATAAGATTTCAAATTTCCGGTTTGCAGGAGGCAGTTCGCCGAATATTGGATTTTTTGGTGCGCTGGATGGGGCGGAGATCCGAAATCTGACGCTGGAACCAGGAAAGCCGGTCAAAGGAGTGCGTCAGGTGGGAATTTTGGCAGGAAATGCGAAGGATTCCAAGATTTTTAATTGTCAGGTAAAAGGCGATGTGGAAGGAACCGGAGCGGTCGGTGGAATGATCGGGCACATGGAAGGCAGCACGGTGGAAAACGGAATGGCACAGGTAACCGTCCGAACGACGGGACGTGCAGCCGGAGCGCAGGCGCTTGCGGGCGGAATCGCCGGGGAAGCGTCGGATGATTCTCGTATCATTGACTGCCAGGTCCGCACCGGGGATAACAGCACCTCGCGGATTCAGGGAACGGATGCGACTGTCGGCGGAATCGTGGGGCTTCAGAATGGGGCGGCTCTCTACAATACCTATGTAAATGGCACGATCGGCGGTTCTGGCAGCCAGAATGTCGGAGGACTCGTTGGAGAACGAATCAGCGGAGACTTGAAAGTGGGGCGGTTTGAGGGAATGATCGGTCAGTCGGGAACCGGGGCTGCCGGACACAGAGGAACCTTCATCGGATACCGCACACCAGCTAATTATTTTAAATATGGGGATGACATCGCGTACCTGTTTGCGGATACGGAGGCGAAAATCGCAAACAATGTCTGTGGAAGCGGCATTTCAGATGATAACCAGTATACATACGCGGCGCACATCGGATATTCCCACGCGAAGGACAATTTCTTCACGCTGGTATCCGGCGGTGTCACGCGGGATGTGGACGAGCGATATTTTTATGAAGAACTGGAACAGGGGATTCTCTCAATTGTGGATGAAGAGCTGGGCGGGGAGATGGATGCGGAGTCGGTCGGGTACGATCTTGACCATTTTGCACCAAATGATGCGGGACGCCCGGTCCGTGGTTATCTGATTACGATTCCGCAGATCGATACCGTCTCCAATGGAACGAATTATTACGATGTGGCAGTGCTGGAAGCACGGGGAAATGGCGCGTATTACCGGACACTCGATAAAAAACACCGCGGTGCGGTGGCACCGGGAAAGACGGTGACGGTCAGCACCTCGGCAAAGCAGGCGGAAAAAGCGCGCTTTCAGATGGAGGGAGTTCCAACGTATACGCGTGGGAAGAGCCGGAAAGATACTACTTATGTAAATGGCGGCGAGTATTGTTTTACGATGCCGGAGGAAAATACGCAGGTGTCGGCGGTTTATAAAAAGGTGGCAGTTTCGGTCGGGCTGACGCCGGGCGTGACGAAATTCCAGGTGGTGCAGGAGCGGACCGGAAACCGGAAACATCCGACGAAAGTCACACGCGTGATGGATGGAAATGGAAAATTAATTGCGACGTACATCCATGGAAATCTGCAGGCGGGAACACAGGTGCAGCCGGTGACGGTGCAGGCGATTGTGGATCGGAATAATGATGTGGCGGATGCATCGGTGCGCTGGAGTATCGATGATTCAGATTTGATTACGTTACTTCCAAATGACGATGAGGAAAGTGGTTATACGAAAAAGAGCGCGTCAGTCCAGGTAAATTTAAATAGTTCGTTTATCACTGATATAGTCCGGAAACTGGAAAAAGAGCAGGCAGACCGCGGATACCAGTATGCGATCGGAAGCGACATATACGGAGCAGGGTATCAGAACGGCGGCGTAGCGGTGCTGACGGCAGAGACGAAACCGGCAGCGAGCTTTGATGGGAAGCCGTGCCGGGGAAATGCGCGGATTGAGGTTACGTTCCAGATCAAGGATCAGACCTATGTAGCCAATGAAGGTGCGGCACTAAATCAGGATCAGTTGAAATTTGAGGTGGTGCGGACATTAAACGGAAATCGGAAACATCCAGATGAAACGATCCGGGTTACGGCACCGCAGGTCTTGAGTGCGTCTTTTACACCCGATTATTTTGACCGGAAAGATATATCGTGGACTGTCGATGACGCAGCACTGATTTCGGTGGACGGCGAGGACAAGTCTGCCGGTGTGCAGGCGAAAAAGGATGCAAAATGGATCCGGGATCTGATCGCGGCAGATCAGGGCAGACATGTGAATACACCGTATGAAATACAGACAGCTTCCGGCAGCCGCACGACGAAGGTGACAGTGATCGGCGATGATATGCTTGGAAACCGGCAGACGGCATCGTGCAGAGTACAGGTGGATTTCCGGACAGTGGACGAATCGAAGATTTGTGTGGAAGGCATCAGCCTTATACCGAAAACGCTGCAATACGAGATCAAACGCACCCGGACGGGGGCAGGTTATCGTCCGGCGGAGGCATGGACGGGAACCGGTGCGAAAAAGCTGGCAGCGTCGGTATTTCCGGCGCAGGCGTTTAACCAGAAAGTGACATATCAGGCAAGTGATGATTCGCTGTATGTATCATCGGATGGAACCGTGACGGTCAATACGACGGCTTCCTGGATACAGGAGCTTGACCGTCAATACTTAAAATCAGGCAGCCATACGACATATGTGACCGTGAAAACCGAGGATGGTGGCTTCACGGACCGGGCGGCAGTCACAATTCAGTATGAGGCGGTCGATCAGACATACAGCGGAGGTTCCCATTCGGGCGGAGGTTCTCATTCGGGCGGCGGCTTGGGTGGAGGCTCTTCTTCTGGAAAGGGGGGAAGCAGTGCAGCGAATGCAACCGGACCGGCATCGGGGTTCAGTGATTTGACAGGAGCGGGTATTGGAAATCTGACAGAAGGACAGGCAGGCCCCGGGCAGAATGCGGATGCGGCAGCCATACCGGAATATGTAGTAGCTGGAAACTGGCGGAAGAATGCAGATGGAAGCTGGCAGTTTGAAGCGGGCGGTAGAAGCTATGCTTCTGAGTGGGCGGCTGTCCACAATCCATATGCCGATCCGGCAAAGGGGCAGAGTACGTTTGACTGGTTCCGATTTGATGCAGATGGCAGGATGGTGAACGGCTGGTATACGGATGTGGATGGAAACACATATTATCTCTGGACGGAAATGGATGGAACACAGGGGCGTATGCTGACTGGCTGGAACTGGCTGCCGGGAAGCGATGGAGTGTTTCATTGTTACTATTTTCAGGAAAAATCTGATGGAATGAGGGGACGTTTGTATCGAAATACGCACACCCCCGATGGGAATTTAGTCAATGCGGATGGTTCCTGGGTGCTGGACGGAATAGTACAGACGAGAAGCTGAGAGAGGAGGAGAGAAGAAAACAGAGGCAAACAGGAAAATGAAGTGGAATGACACGAAAAGAATAAAAAATGGGGGTATAAAAAATGAAACAGGATAAGAAAACAACCAATAAATCGGGATGTACAGCCGTACTGGCAGCAGCCATGATCGCAGCCGGAGGTTTCAGTGCTTATGCGGGCAATCAGGGGACGCATGGTGGTGAATGGAAGGACACAGAGAGTCTGAGATGGGAGTGGCAGAATGGAGAGATGAGTTTTTATGGAAATGGAAGTATTTTTTCAGAGCAGCACCCAGAGATCAGCGATCCGGAATATTACCTGAAAGAGGCAGTCCGTTATCCGGGGGAAGCAAATCCAGGGTGGAATACAAAGGGAGAACCGAAAGCAAATTATAGCTGGGCTTCGGTCGAAGAACTGCAGAAATTTGTCAATAGTTTTGACTGGATTCATTTGGATGAAAAAACGCGTCTTCTGTATGTGCATAACCGGATTGCAAACGGAGAGGGAGGTTTTAACCAGAATCATTACGGTTCGCCGGAAGAGGCAAAGGATTTCCCGGTTTTGGAAGGAGGCGTTGGCGTCTGCCGGGATTTCGCGGAAGAATTTCAGTTCCTATGCCAGATCGTAGGGCTGGAGTGTGTGACCTACACGCCGGAATATCTCCATGATGCGTGCCTGGTGCGGATCGGCACGCAGTGGTATGCGACGGATCCGACCTCCAGCCTGCCGCTATTTTCAAATGCGAAAACATATCCGGTTGACTTTGAGACGGAGTTTTACCGCTATGAGAATAAGGAGCGGGAGCAGAGAAGAAAGGAGTATGAAGCGGATCCAGACAGTCTTGCCAATGTGCTGGCGCTGACCTTGAGTATGCGGGGAGAAGGGACGATTTCCGAGGCTGCCTGGGAGAAAATACAGGCACCGATGGGGCAGATAGAAGAACAGTGGGGACGACAGGAAATATCAAGACAGGAGTATGAAAAGGGGATTATCTCGCTGCTGAAATCAGTTTGGGGAACTGAAAAATAAAGAAAACGAGGGACTGCCGGTGTTAAGGGGCGCGGGGCAGTAAAAACGAGGAGGAAGTTTATGGGGGAGTATCGGTACAGAGAGAATGTGAAACGGGGGATGGCGTTTGTACTGGCAATTATATTGGGAGGAATGGCTTTTTTGCCAGGATTCCCGGTTTTTCCGGCGAAAGCGGCACCTGCGAGCGGTCAGCAGACAACACTGACGACAGCCCATGGCGATACGCTGCTGGGACACAAGCTTTATTGTATCGATAAGGGCGGTTATGCGATCTGGGGAATTGCAGAAAAAGGGGATCTCTATGAAGCACACCGTCCCTCTCAGGCATCCGTTCCGCTGAGCAGTCAGGAACAGAAATATGTATTTTGGGCGATGCTCTCGCTCAGAGCAGCGCTGGGGGATGAAAAGGCAAATACATTTATCCGGGCGATCAATGTGGCAGCAAAAGCACAGGGGAAACCGGAAATTATCAAGATGGTGTCCGAGGAAGATCTGAAAACAATCCTCTATGTTCCAGCTGTGCGGGCAAAATATCCGTGGCTGGAGGCAGCTGCGTCAAATAGTGAGGCGTACATGCAAATGGGAGGAATGCTGTCTGGCGGAGGCAGCGGAAAGGAAAATACCGGTGTCGGCGGCGGAAAGATTCCAAATGTGATAGCTTCCAGCACCTCGCTGGGAACGGCAAAACAGGTAGATGCGGCGACTATGACGCTGTCGTTTGCGCCGGATGGCTCGGATTGGGATTTTATCCGTTCTGTACCGCTTGAATTTTCAAACAATGACGGTGTTTCATTCAGCCCGGTTCCGACCGATGGATGGACGTATACAAAAACCGACTCGCAGATTATATTTAAAAATCCAAATCCAAAACCGTCGAAAGCCCTGATTCGTTTCCGGGTGGAAGGAACCCCCTACGCTTCGGGCGGCGGGGGATATGCTTCGGCGGAGGAGGCGATTGACCAGTCGCTTCAAATCTGGGAGTGTGTGACCTGTTCGGGGACACACGGAGGCGGAACGCCTGCCAAAAGTGATCCGTGGATTCATCAGCGGATGGCATGGATGGAGCTCGGAATGGTTCCAGTCAATTATTTTGCTGCATTGGCGGGCGATCCAACCCCGGTACCGGAGCAGGGAGGCATTCAGTTTGAGGTATTTAGGCATGAAGAGGATTTTACTTCCACCTATAATCTGCAGATGTATAAATACGATCATGAGACAGGGAAAGCGCTGGAAGGGTCGCGGTTTGGCTTCTTTGAGCGCTTTGACGATAAGAACAGGGTAAATACTGAGCGGGATGGAGCTGCCGAATTGTATGAGGGCGGAGAACCATATGCCAGTCATTATCAGGATGAGCCGGTTCTCTGGGATGGTTTCAGACAAGTGGGTTCGGCGGTAACGGATGGCGATGGCTACGCCTCCCAGACGGTGGAACACGGTTATCACTATGATAAGACGTTCTGTGACGGTCATCCGGCACCGGCCTTTGTACCTGTTCCAGAGGAAGAAGAGGACGAAGAGGGAGAAGTCATCAATGAGGATGAGATTGAGGCAGCGCAGGCAGAAAATATCCGCCTGGCAAATAGCTGGCTTTTGTGCGAAGAGGAATGTGAAGGAAAGGCGGGCGGAGACTTTGAGGGCGTCCATTTCCACTGGATAATGGAGGAGGTCGATGCAGGGGAGATAGAAGGTATCGCGTCAGACGGCGGCTCCGAGGGAGAAACACCCGATGCGGGACCGATGACAGGGGCAGACGGGGAAACTTCGTATGCAAAGTCTGGCTGCCAGGAGGACTGTGGGCAGACGTATGAGAAGTTCATTTCCATGAAGTACAGTTATACCTGGAAAGAATTTAAAGCGCGGGATGGATATATTCTGCATGATGAACATGCAGATGACTTGCCAATTGAGATTATCACAACCGATGCATCTGAGCATGGGGCAAATGCAGCCTTTGGAGGCGGATATTCGCGTGATGTGGTGCTGGGAACGAAGAGTGTGAGAAGGAGTCAGGGCATCGGAGAGGCTTCCGGAAATCAGAATGGAGAAAGTGCGGGGGAGAGTCCTGTATTTCCAGGGCCGTTAAAAATGCGTGTTTTGCCGCAGAGGGTGGTTCTGTTTACGGCATTGGATGCAGCGCTTCTGGGGAAAGGGACACCGTCGGAGGCGGAGATAGGAGAAAAACCGCAAGATACAGGAAGCAAAGCGGGGAGAAATAGGAGAAAGACAAGTGAAAACAAACAGGACATAAATGAAAAAGGCAGAAAATTGACACAGGAGAAGAAGGAAGCAACTGCCTCGGAGATGAAAGTATCTATTTCGGACCATCTGGTAAATCGTGTCCAGAAAGGGTTTGTGTTTATTGATGAAGCGGATGATGATTTAGAAGAAGCAGAAAAAGCGGAACGTGCAAGTATTCGGCGATATACGGCAACCGGCTCAGATTTATTGACAACCGAGGCAGGTTTTTATACAAGCTGGCATTCACCTTCTTCGTTGTATCAAAATCCGCAGTTGTCACAAAGAACGGAAACACTGGCGGGTTCGGCAGCAGAGTCACTATTTTTCCCTGCCTATGAATCGGCGCTTGTTTCCGCGAGTGTGGGTTCAGCGATAGAGCCGGGAAGTGCTGGCAATTTCAGCCATTGCAATGGGGCAGACGGCGAGAAAGATGCCTGGAGGATCTACGATCACCGGACAGAGGGCGAGGTACATATCAATAAAAAGGATCTGGATCTGAAACAGGGCGAAAATGAGTCTTACAATGCGCTTGGGGACTCACAGGGGGATGCAACGCTGGAAGGCGCAGTGTATGGCTTGTTTGCAGCAGAAGATCTGCTGCATCCGGATGGGAAAACAGGGGTAGTTTACCGGGCCAATCATCTGGTGGCGGTGGCGACGACAGACAAAAATGGAGATGCCTCGTTTCTGGCATGTACAGAGGCGCCGGGGCGAACCTATGATTATTCGAAAGGGTCGATTGCGGATGCAGCAGATGGATGGCGAAAGAAAGCGCCGGGAAATCTGTATACACAAGATGCAGCGATCGATGACTATACGGCAGATAAAGCCTGGGAGCGGATTTATTATAACAATACGTCAAAGAATGGGAATGCCTGGATTGGACGCCCACTTCTGATGGGGGAATATTATGTCAAGGAATTAAGCCGATCCGAGGGCTTTGAACTTTCGATTGGAAATAAACTTCACGCAGTTACAAACCTGGGACAGGATCTGGAGGCGGCGGTCCTGGAACCGGGAGAAGGATATGCCCATATTTCCATGCAGATGTATGGGGAAGAGCAGGCAGGCGATGGCGGAGCTGATACGAATGAAATTTTCTTTTCGGCAGAGTCAAAGGACACGAAAGAGGGAGTTTATGAGATTGTGGTGTCAGGGCTGCCGGAGGGCGTGAGCTTTTATCGAAAAGACGAGGGAAAAGGAACGGTTTCGGTGGAAGCTGGGACAGGTGAGTATGAAAAAGTTTATACCGGGGAACTGGCAGTGGCAGAGAACGACTATCAGTATCCAAAGTACAATGCGGATGGCACGCCGATGAATAAAAAGGTTCCGATTGAGTATGCGGCGGGGGGGATGCGCCAGGTCCGGGTGCAGGAACTTGTGCCGGAGACAGTGGAAGCAGTTCTTTTGCAGGCAGAAACGGGAATGACCGAGGAAGAAAATGCGGACAAGCTGGCAAAGATATTTGATGTGGATGACTTTTGTTATTTGAAAGGGAAAGCCGAGCGGGTACTCCGCAGACATGCGAAAATAACGCCGAGGACACCGGGAGCAGGAGGAAATGCATATTCCAGTATCTATACCGGCGTATTTGACCGGGGCGTCCGGGAAGGAGAGCGGGACGTGTACGGCGTCAGCGGTGTGACACCGGGAGAAAAGGCAGAAAAAACGGTGTATGGTTCGCCGGTCCAGACGATTGCGGTGCCGAAAACAAAAGATGGAATCTCAATGACAGTGGGAGACGTGATCACTTCCGTTCTGGATTTTTATCATACCCATCCATATATCAGCTATGGTGGTCTGGACGCGGTTCAAGAGTCTTCGGATTCGTTTGAATTTACGGTATATGCAGGAATTTTAGGAATACCGGAGAATTTCATGGTACTGGGAAGTGATCCGGAGAAAGACAGCCTGATTTTTCACCGGGCAGAGTGGCTGCCGGAGAATATGGAAATGTGTCCGCGTTATGTGTATATACCATATTCAAATAATCGAGGGCGGGATGCATTTGGAACGTATACTGATTATAGGGAAACTACCGCTGGAAATCAGGTGATGGCGTCGGCACTTTTGCAGACAGATGCTGTGATTGAGGGAGATGGTACGATTGTTCCGAAGGAAAATGAGGTAAATGTCTATTACAAAACCGGGGAAATTCCGTATGATGCGGATGGGCAGCCGATCCAGGTAGTTGTTTACCGGGAAAAGACAGAAACACAGCAGCGGGAGGTAACGGAGACAAAATGGGTTCATCAGGCAGCAGCCCGGAATGCAGATGGGAGATACATACTGCGGGTCAACGCGAATTTTACCGACAGTTTTGGCGTGAAAAAAACAAATGCAGGCGTGTTGGAAGAGCTGGGATTTAAGGCGGTATTGAAAGAGAAGAAGGTTACACTGAACGAGGAAGAAGCCGCAATGCTGGGAAATGGTTTCTTTGCCGGCCACCAGATGAACAGTTCCAGCTATTACACGTGGATAAAACAGGCGCGGGCAAAGGCATATGTCGATTCTGGAGGTTCCGGCTTGACAGGGGATGATTCCTATGTGGTCCCGGTGGCACTGGCGTACCCGGGGCAGGAGACCACCTATCAGGATGCCGGGACAAGGAAAGAACCGCTGGGTGTACTGGAGCGAGTGATCCGCCAGAAGATAAAAATCGTCAAAAATATAGCGACGACACCGGAGGGCACCTATGCACATAACACTTATGCGGAAAGTGGGCACACCGATCCATTTACGGAAAAAGAGGGAGGAAACGAAAATGTCGCTTCAGCACTGCCAAATTTCCGCTTTAAGCTCTATTTGAAATCCAATCTGGAACGTCTGTACCGGAATACGGATGGCGAAATCGTGTGGATGAACCGGGATGGGGAAGTCGTCTCGTTGCCGGAGGTAAAAAAGAATTTTCCACTGCTTAGAGAATCCTTTGCTCCGGTTCAGAAAATTTTCACGCAGGTAATTCATAAAAAAGATTCCCAGACGGCTGGTTCCATCAATAACAATGTCTGGGGCAGCGCAGTGACGGCAAAGGAACGTCTGTACGAATATGGAAAAGACGGGCAGATCGCGGATTCGAAAGAGGTCAATCAGGGATATACAAGACTTCTTGAGACGGTCATGCGGACCAAGGAAGATGGAGCGGGAGCGGTACGGGAAGTTTCCGGCTATCAGTATGAGAAATTTTTCGATGCGATGGCGGTGGCGAACCGGGATAAATGGCAGCGGGCAGACGCAGCAGATACATCCTTTAAGCCGTTTGCGTGGATCCGTATGGGCATTTTTGGAACCGGTGGCGGAGAAATAAAAGATCCGGCGCATCATAACAATGCGGCGATACAGAACCAGAGCCGTACGTCGGAAGCAGCCATAGAAAATGCAAAACGGTCGGATGCTGTCCGTCAGTTTGCGATGGACTGGTATTTGAAGGATGAGGTAAAGAAGCAGAACATTCAAGCATCGGGCGGACAGGAAGGCTACCCGGATTATATCTATGATGAAGCATTACATCAGGCAATTTTAAAAGCAGAGGAATATTTGAAGCCGTTTTTCTCCTATGATTTGGACGATTTATACGCGATTGAGTGGGACAGCGCGGAAAATGGAGGTTCCGATCGGGACAAAACAACGTTGTCAGCAGAAAAATTAAAAAAATCCGAGGAAGGTTATTATTATGGCGTTTCGAAATACCTTCCTTATGGAACCTATGTGGCAGTCGAGCAGCAGCCGTATTCGGGAGCACTGGAAGATTTCAAAAACCAGCATTATCGGATCGACCAGCCGAAAGAAATAGAAGTCCCGTCGGTTTATGAGGCAGGTGGAAACCTCGTATCTCCGGAAAAAAAGTCAGCGGATTATCAATATGACGCCTCGGCATCGCCGGAAACGCTGGCGGCGAACTATCAGATCCGGATGAACGAAGAGTGGGGAGATACGAATCAGGCGGATTTGAGGAAATATGTGATCCGCGCACATGGACAGGATGGAAATTATGAGATTTATAAGTATGGTCTGGATGCGGATAAACGGCAGGGAACGATCTCCTATCCAGGCGGAAGCTATGACTACAGCGGATTTTCGCCCGCTCAGAGGGAAATGGCGCCGTACAAGGACATTTATCGGTCTGAAAATGCAAACAGCCGGTACCGGAGCAACGAGAAGGTAGAAAGCTATTACCGTTATGGTTCGATCTCAGAGCAGGCAGGGTGGGCAGATTCAGTGGAATATCCGTATGGAGAGAAGACGGATGATAACAATCCGGCGGGATTTTATCTGAAAGATCAGGTCAGAACAATCACCGGGGCGCTGACCGGGTTTGACGGGCGGTATTTTCAGGGATTGGTGCCTTACAGTGTGACAGAACCGGCGGCGGAGTCCGCCTATGATGCGTTGGGATTTACCGGCTACGCGGATGGAAAATACCGGAATACGTTTTATGCTGCAAAGCTTCGGATTGAAAAACTAGATTCGGAGACGGGAGAGAATATTCTGCATGATGATGCGGTGTTCGCTATTTATGCCGCCAGCCGGGACACGTCGAAGTACAGCGAGGGGGAGGTGCAATTTTATGAAAAAGATACACAGGTGACAGCCAGCCGGGAATTTTTGGAGGCAATGGGGGCAAAGAAAATCGAGCCGGTTGATTTGAAAACGCTAATTCCGTCAAAATACCCCTGGAAAGCACCTTATACAGGAAAATATACAGGCATAATCCCGGCAGGAACTCCGATTTGCAGTGAAACCGATCAGGTGGTGATGCAGGATGCCTTTGGGACGCGGACGGGCATATTCCGGGTTTATTCGACGCTGCAGGATTTTGGTGATTTGGGGGAAACTCTGCCGTCCAACCAGAATACAGGATATCTGATCACGCCGCAGCCGCTGGGAGCAGGAGCCTATGTGTTGTGTGAATTATCTGCACCGGAAGGATACGTGAGAACGAAACCGATAGCGGTGGAAGTGTATTCGGATGAAGTGACGTATTATCGGGATGGAGAGCGCGGTCAGCGGGTGGCAGCTGCCGTGTATGGAGAAATGGTAACTCGGATAAGCAGCAACGGAGAAGCAGTCCAGAATTCGGATGGAACAAAGCCAAATGGCAATAAGCCGCAGGACCGGGGGGATGTGGCGCGGATTTATGTAGGAAATACGCCGATCCGGCTGGAAATCGCGAAAGTAAAACAGGAGGAAACGGAGATTTTGTTTGAGTTGAGCGATCGGCGAGAGGGAACTTTGACCGAGCTTTCGAACCGTTATGGTCTTGAAAATCTGGAACTGGCGTACAATGCGTCGGGAACGTTCCTTGGGTATGGGTGGTCAAAGGGCTGGCTGGATAGTCTGAGGGCAAAACAGGAAGCCGGGGAGAGGATTGACCTGATTTATGAGGATCAGGTTTTTACTGGAAAGGCGATCTGGCATCGGGTTCCAGATACGGCGCACGCACTCAACCGCTATCTTCCAGGTGCATCGATGTGCCTGTATGATGCGATCGAGGTAAAGAAGAACGGGGACAGTGAGGATCGGGCGTATGCCGGTGTCAATGTGGTGCGCGATTCGTTTGGAAATGTGATCCGGATGTATGTGCAGAAAGGTTATGCGGGAAACCGGCTTCTGTATGTGAAGGATAAAGAACAAGAGGGGGAAAATAACAATTATACACGATATACGCAGGATGACCGGTTCAACGACCAGGGGAAAGGCAGATGGATTCTCAAGTGGGTTGAACGCGAAGATACAGACATTTTATATTACGATCTCGGGGCTCTGGAGGTATTTACGACACTCCGGGGCGTGCGGTATGCCTATAACGAAAAGGGCGAACTGGTGCGTCCAAAAGACGGCGAACCGATCTATGCGATGAAAGACGGCGTTCCATTTCTGGAAATTGTAAGCCCCAGCTATGAAGAACTGGCGTACAGCCGGAAAGAAAGGCGGTTTGAATACGTTCCGTCCGGGACAAAATTCTATCATCTGGCATCAGACGGAAGCCGGGACAGCGAGGTAGAACCGTACACGGGAATGGCATATGTGACGGAGGAGAAAACCGGCAAAACATTGGTGTGGGTGGTCCGGGTATCGAAGGATCGCTATGGAAATGTGATTGCCAGGGATAAGATAAAGACTGGCCGCGTGGCAACGATGTATGCTGATACGGAACAGGAAGCAAGGCAGAACGCACTGGAGGACGGAGACCGTTTCTATCTGGATGAAACAACTCTGGATGAGATGCTTCGCCT